>Ga0209568_1000049_pt1 | contig 42353 bp, 31 predicted proteins | sample WorMetOlspDAHAB2_FD_187406 | JGI IMG/M metagenome (GOLD analysis project Ga0209568, IMG submission 187406) | Marine gutless worms symbiont microbial communities from Max Planck institute for Marine Microbiology, Germany - Olavius sp. DAHAB.2... ...
GGCCCTGGGCGAGTGCCGCCGCCAAATCGGAGAGTGTGCCGATCGCCGACATGGTACCTCGCCCCCCTCGTTCGCCAAGCCGGCCGGCGTCAGGCCGGATCGAAGTAATGGGTTTCCAGGAGAAGACAGCCGCGTTCGGACTTGAACGGCCCGTGATACACGCCCGGCGGGCGGCACGCGTACGTGTTGGGTCCGAACGACTCGCCGCCCCGGCCCTCGGCGTCGTTGCCCACCGTTAGGTCGCCCTCCACCAGATAGACCTCCTCCCAGTATTCGTGGACAAACGGGACGGTCGAAAACGCGCCGGGCTTAAGCCTGAGCAGGCGTGTCCGATTGCCCCGACGGTTCGCCTCGTCGAGACCGCCGGCAAGGATCTTTTCCTCGAAGCCGTCCGGATAGCCCGGGGGAACTTCCCATCCCGACGCCATGTCAATCGTGTGGAATTCGAGATGCTGTTTATCTACGGCCATTGCAGGGCTCCATCCGGTGGCTCACGAGTCCGTTTCCATGGACCGGAAAGCGCACGACCACGAACAGGAAATGCCAGGCCCCCAACCACGAGCCGACACACCCGCCCTGTGCTGATATTGCACTGAAATATCATTCATGCTACACCTGCCGTGTCAACGTGATTCTGGCCCCGTCACCGCGGATCGCGGCCACATGAGTTGTGGTTGCCGTTCGGCCGGGGGCCCCTCGTGCCGCCCATGCCGATGTTCGATCTGTCCTCCATCTCCCGAGAGCTGACCTCGACCCATCTGTTCGACCTCGAGCTCACGCCCGGGACACCCCACGTGCTGTCCCGCGATGGAACCGAGGCCCGCGTGGTCGTCCCGATCGTCGACGGCCGGTTCACCGGCCCGGAGCTGGCCGGAAAGGTTGTCCGCGGGGACGATTGGCTGGCCCTCGGTGGCGACGGGATTCATCGGCTCAACGTCCGCCTCGTCCTCGAAACGAACGGCGGCGACCTCGTCCTGATGCGCTACAAGGGCGTCCGGCACGGACCCGAGGACGTCATGGACCGTCTCTGTCCGCCGGCGAGGCCGTCGACCCGGCCACCTACTACATGCGTGTTGCCGCCGAGTTCGAAACCAGGGCCACGTCCTGCCTGTGGCTCAACGGCATTGTCGCCGTCGGCGTCGGCGCCCGGACACCGGACCGGGTGCACTACGTCATCCATCAGATCCTCTGACGACATTTCCCGAGACCAAGGCAGCCGACAATCGCGCCTGCTGATATTTTACTTAAATATCACTGGAACGGCAGAGGCGATTCAGGTATACAAATCCGTATGTATAACCGCGCCAGGGTACCTCTCGCATGAGCTTCGAAGCGCCGATCAGCCGATGGACTGAACCCATACTTCCGGAGTGGGTCGATTACAACGGCCACATGAATGTGGCCTACTTCATGCTGATCTTCGACCACGGAACCGACGTGTTCTACCCGCTGATCGGCCTCGGAAAACCCTACCGGGACAGCACGGGATTCTCAACGCTCGCCGTCCAATCCCACATCACCTACGGACGGGAGGCGAGCCTCGGCGATACGGTCAAGGTAACGACCCAGCTCCTCGGATACGACGAGAAGCGCATCCACTATTTCCACCGGATGTTCCATGCCGAGAAGGACTACCAGATGGCGACGCTGGAACAGCTCGCCCTGCACGTGGATCTCTCCGTGCGCAAGGTCTGCCCGATGCCGGAGAAGTCGCAGGCCCTTCTCGAGGAAATGACGCAGGCGCATGCCGGTCTTCCGCGCCCCAAGGAGGCCGGAAGCGTGATGACGATACCGTCACGCTGACACGGCCGCACACGGACCCGGTGTGCATCCCGGACACATATCGCCAACAGCACGGCTGGACGCCGGAACCCGCCGCCCGCAAACTGTGAAAACGTGCTTTGGTGCCGCGGAAAGCCCGACCGGTTGCTCGCTGCGGTCAACATGGTGGGAAGGAAGCTGACGCAGTGACCTACAAGGACGTGTTCGTGCATGTCGATTCAACGTCGCGATCCGATGCGCGCGCCGACATTGCCATAGACCTGGCGAAACGGTTTGACGCGGCGCTGGACGTTCACTTCGCCGAGTGCGACCCCTATCTGGCCAACCTGGCGTCGAAGCGACCGGACGAGATGTTTCGGGACGCGGCCGAAAGGACCCGCATTGCGCTGGTGCCCAAGGCGGAACAGGCCGGAACGACCCTTGACTGGTCGGAGACGTTCGCACGGCGCGATGCGGCGCTCTGCCGGTCGGTGATCTTCGGGACACGCCACGCCGACCTGGCAATCCTGGGCCAGCACGACCCGCGGGAGCAAACGACGTCGGGCGTTCCGTCGGACCTGGTCGAAAAGGTCGTCCTTGCCGCCGGCCGGCCGGTGTTGACGATCCCTTGTATCGGCGACTACCAGGACATCGGCAGCCGGGTGCTGATCGCCTGGAATGCCGGGCGTGAAGCCACCCGCGCCGTTCACGACGCCATGCCGTTCCTTGTTGCCGCCGAAGACGTGGTCGTGGTGGTCATCAATCCGTTCGACCGGGAACAGGATCACGGCGCCTCCCCGGGCGCCGACATCCATCGGCATCTCGCCACCCACGGCGTCGATGCGACGATCAACGTCATCGAGGTCACCGACGTCAGTGTCGCCGACATGCTGCTCTCCCGCGCCGCCGACTACGGCTCCAACCTCCTGGTCATGGGCGGTCACGGCAAGTATGGCTTCCCCTACGTGTTCGAGGGCGGCTGCACGCGCCATATCCTCGCCCACATGACCACACCGGTCTTGATGTCACACTGAATCCCCTCGTTCGGCGCAATGCGGACACCGCACCATCGGTCTCTGGCTTCGTCATTGGCGGTCGCGACGAATGCCACGGCAATTGACGCTGCGGTCCGGCGGGGGCAGAGAGATGCCCGCTGAAGCCGCGCGGCCGACGGGGTCTATGGAGCGACGTTTCCCATGCCACTGGTAGAAGTCGACGGGCAACGCCTCGAATACAGGCTGATCGGAGACCGGACCGGCGGCGGCCCGCTGCTGATCTTTCTCCACCACGGACTCGGATGCGTCGAGTTGTGGCGGGATTTTCCGGATCGACTGACTTCGCTCGTCGGCTGCCCGGGGCTCGTCTACAGCAGGCTCGGACACGGCCGTTCGGATCCCAACGATTGGCCCCGCCCGATCTCCTATCTCGAAGACCAGGGCCGCTTCACGTTGCCGGCGCTTCTCGAGGCCTTCGACCTCAACGACGTCATCCTGGTCGGCCATTCCGAGGGTGCGACCATCTCCCTGGTCTGCGCGAGCGTGGTCCCGGACCGCGTGCGCGGGGTCGTCGCCCAATCGCTCCATCTGTTCACCGAATCGGTCAACACCCAGGCGATCGCTGAAACGCGCACGGCCTACTCGACGACAAAGCTTCGCGATCGGCTGGCGCCGTACCACACCCACGTCGACCGCATGTTCCACGGCTGGGCCGAGACGTGGCTGCAGCCGGGTTTCGAAGACTGGAGCGTCGAGCACACGATCCCGGACATCGTCTGTCCCGTGCTCGCCATTCGCGGGGAACACGACCCTTACGGGACCAACGCCCACCATGAAACGTTCAAGGCCATCGGGCGCTGCCCGTTGACCACCCGCACCGTCGTTTGCGGGCACGCTCCCCACGAAGAACGAACCGACGAGGTGCTGGAGATCATGCAGGACTTCATCCTCGGCTTGTTGGACGGCCGCTAGTCCATTGCGCCGACTCTGCTACGACCCGAGGAGGTCGCTTTCGGTGACGCCGACCACGCCGATGAGGTCGACGGCGCCGTCTGAGAGGGTGACGGTGGTGTCGTCGGTGAAGCTGTCGCCGTCCGCATCGGTGGTGGCGATGGACGAGATGGTCAGGCCGTCGAGGAGCTCGAAGCGGTCGCTGCCGACCTGGAAGTCGGTGATCCGGTCGGTGCCGCCGCCAGCGCCGAACTGGAACACGTCCTCGCCGATGCCGCCGGTCAGCGTGTCGTTGCCGGGACCTCCGGCAAGTGTATCGTCGACCGGGTCGGAACCGGGGTAGATCGCCAGGTCGACGACCACGTCGTTGAAGTCATCATCGCCGCCCCCCGGCATGTCCTCGAAGCCGATCCTCAGCGCCGTCGCCGTCCCGGCATCGATCCGGCCTGCCGCCACGTGGACCTCGCCGTCGGCATTGAGCGTCGTCGGCCCACCGCGCTCGGTGGCGTGGACCACGGGCCCTTCGAGCAGCGTGTCGGGCCCGCCGTCGTCAAACACGAGGGAAATGTCGGCGGCGGCATCGCTGACCTTGGCGGCGCGCTCGCCGGCCCCTCCGTGGTCAAAGACGAAGCTCAGAGTGCCCGTATCGAAGTCGAGGCCCTGATAGCCGCCGTTGAGGCTGCCGCCGTGGATGATCAGGAACAGCCCGAACTCCATGCCCGCCCCGCCGGTCCAGGGGACGGTCGCGGTGTCGCCGGGATCGTGGGCGTGGGTCTGTTCGAACGCCAGCTCGACGTTGCCGATGGTGCCGTCGGTGGCGACCGTGTAGGTGCCGATCAAGTTGTTGTAGCCGGCCGTGCCGCCGGTCAGTGTCAGCGTCGCCACCGCATCCGTGCCTAAGTCCAGGTCGGCCGGGAGGATACCCAGAGCACCGTCGCCCGGAACCGGCAAGGCGTCGATGGGCGTCAGTTCGGTGACATCGGGGAACACCCCGGTGTCGGTATAGGACTGCGGTGTCTCGCCCGCCGCGTCGTGGCCGTACAGCACGTCCGCCCCGGCACCACCCAGCAGGAGGTCGCTGCCCGGACCGCCGGACAGCGTGTCGCTGCTGTCCTTGCCGTCCAGCGTGTCGTTGCCGCCGAGGCCGTTCATGGTGTCCGAGCCGGGATCGCCGAAGAGCGTATCGTCGCCGGCCGTCTGTTCGGCCACCACGTTGCCCACGTTGACGGTGATGGCCGCGGTATCGGAGAGCGAACCGCCGTCGGTGACCTCGACGGTCAGCGCGTGGGATTGGGCGGCCTCGTGATCGAGCATCGCCGCGGTGGTGATCTCGCCGGTGCCGGGATCGATGGCGAACAGGCCGCCGGGATTGCCGCCTTCCGCGAAGGCATACGTCAGCATGCCGAAGGCGGTCAGCGGATCGTCCGGGTCGCTCGCCGAGACGGTGCCGACACTCGTTCCGGAAACCTGGTTCTCGTCCACCGAGAAGGTGTCCGGCGACACCGACGGCTGGTCGTTCACGGCCGTCACGTTCAGCGACACGGTCTGGCTGTCGGAGCCGCCGTTGCCGTCATCGACGGTGTAGGCGAAGGCTCCCGGATCGCCGTTGAAGTCCTGCGCCGGGTCGTATTCGAGGCCGGCGAGCTGTGCCTCGGTGAGCACGTCGTCGACCGACACGGCAGCGCCGCCGCCCGAGAGCTGCACCACGCCGTCGGTCGGCACGGCGGTCACCGTGATCGTCAGCGGATCGGTATCCGGGTCCGTCGGCGCCGCGATGTTCAGCGCCGTCGTCGTGTCCTCCGTCACGTCCACCGTCTTGTCGGCTTCCGCATCGGGGGGCGAATTGGTGGCGGTGGTGACATTGAACGGTTCCCACGCGCTCATTACCAAGCCGTCGAACACCCGCGCGAAGAGCTGGTCGACGGAGCCTTCGTTGCCGGGCGAGAATTCGGCCGTGCCGATGTCGGCGGCGGCGACCGTGATCGTCTCTCCGGAGACCTGGGGCGTTCCACTGACCGTGAAGAACCCTGTCCCGGCGTCGTCCGTGCCGTCCCAGAACTCGTAGGAAATGACGCTCAACGCCGGGTCGACCATGGCGTCGATCAGCGATTCCGCGGAGACGGCATCGCCGATCTGCTGGTCATCGGCGGTGACCTCGGGCTCCTGGAACAGGTCGGCGAAGGGGTTGGCCATCTCCGCCGTGGTCAAATCCCGCGGATCCGTCGGGTCGGGGATGTCGGTGTCCTGGAACAGTTCGATCGCGAGATCGTATTCCGTCGCCTCGGGCGACGCCCGGACGCCGATCCGATAATTCTCCGCCGCGTCCTCGACGAAGAAATCGTTCCCCTCCAGCATGATCCGGAGGAACCCGCGCTCCGACCAGAAGGAGAACGGTTTTTCCTCGTAGTGATTCTCTGTCCGGTCCTCGAGTTCTATGTCATCGGGGAACTCTTCGGTGATCCACAGGTTCTCGTAGTTGTACCGTTCCCATTCCCCGGTTTCCGTACTCTGCTCGTAGACGAAGATGTCGCCGTCACGGCCGTGGAAGTCGAAATCGACCTGAATGAAGTTCGGAAAGTTCTGCGTATCGATGGAGAACTCGAACCAGTCGATGGGATCACCGTCCACCACGCTGACCCGGTCGTGGACGAACGCCTGCACCGTCTGCGAGACCGTGCCCAGGTCGTAGGCCTCGTCGAAGTTGTTAGAGAACGGGTCGGTCCCGGCGTCGCCCAGGGCGTGCACGAGGACCACCTCGCCGCTGTCCTCGCGGGTCGCCTTGGTCTCGTCGAAGGAGAAGAAAGATCGGAGCGAGTCCTGGGAGCCGTTGGCGTAGCCGGCAACATCGCCGTCGCCAGATAGGCGCACGGTCGAGGCGAAGACGCTGCCGTCCTCGAAGAACGTCGGCGGGATCGTCTCCGACCCCATGGTCGCCTCGGGCACCCAGTCGAGGCCGTTCCAGCGGTAGATGGCCGGCGGGTTGCCGGGGTCGCCGCCGACGCTGATGGTGTCGCCGTCGTCGGAGATGGCCACACCGGCGCCGAAGCCGGGCACGTCGGAATCCAGCCGGGTGTCCTCGGTCCAGCTGGCACCATCGCGGCGGAACACATAGGCGCTGCCGCTTCCCTCGGCGCCGACGACGATGAGATCGCCGTCTTCCGACACATCGACCCAGCCGTCGTCGCTGCCACCGAGGCTGACACCCGAAATGGTCAGCTTGTCGGCCTGCGTCCAGACGCCGAGCTGTTTCTCGAACACATAAGCGGACCCGTCGCCGTCGGCGCCGACGACGACGATGTCGGCCGCGGCGGCGACACCGTCGCTGGCCGTGATGTTGGTCTGGGTCCACGCGGTGCCATCGAACTCGGAGACCGTGGCCTGGCCTTGGCCGAGGTTGCCGCCGACATCGTGGTCCCTGTCGGCCGTGACGACGATGTTGCCGTCGCCGTCCACGGCGACGCTGTCGCCGCCGAAGAAGCCCTGCGCGTCGCGCACCCAGGCCGTGCCGTCATAGCGATAGACGTAGGCCGCGTCCGTTCCCGAGGCGCCGGCCACGGCGGTGTTGGTGTCGCGTGAGACCGCCACCGAGGCGCCGAAGGCGTCGTTGTCGGACTGAGTGGGCCGGCTGAGTTCGGCCGGCGTCGACAGGGTCGTCCCGTCGTCGGTGACGGTCCAACGGTGGACGAACACACGGCCCGTGTCGAAGTCGTTGTCGCCGGGCTGGAACAGGTCGAAGCCCGGCTGGCCGGAGATGGCGATGGTCTCCTCGCCGTCGGCGCTGGTGGCCATGTCGAAGCCGGTGCCGAGGAAACCTTCGAACTCGGTGTCGGTGTAGCGAACGCCGACGTAGCCCGAGACCCAGGACGGGCCGGGCGTCAGCGCGACCGTCTGGTCCTTGAACTCGACGGTCTCGACGCCGTAGAGGCGGTCCTCGCCGTCGTCGCCGTCCACCGTCGCGGCGAGGTCGCGGACAATGGTCGTCCGGCCGTCGGTGGTGATGTCGTAGTCGGCGCGGTTTCCGGCGTAGACCGCCCGGTCGGACCCGGCACCGCCGGCGATGGAGTCGTCTCCGGCCCCGCCCGTCAGGGTGTCGTCGCCGCCGCCGCCGACAAGGGCATTGGCGCCGCTGTCGCCGGTGAGCGTGTCGCCGAAGCCACCGCCTGCGGCGTTCTCGATGCCGAGAAGGATGTCGGTGCCCTGACCGCCGCCGACCGTCTGCGCGCCGCCGCCCTGGATGCCGAGATCGACGGTGACACCGCCGGTGGCCCCGCTGTAGTCCGCCGTGTCGCGATCCGACCCGCCGTCGAGGGTATCGTTTCCGGTGCCGCCGCCGCCGAGCAGCCGGTTGGCGCCGCCGTCGCCGGAGAGGCTGTCGTTGTGGGCGCCGCCCGTGGCGTTTTCGATGCCGATCAGGGTGTCGGTGCCGAGGCCGCCGCCAATGGTCTGCCCGCCGCCCTGGGTGGCCAGATCGACGGTCACACCGCCGGTGGCATCGCTGAAGTCGGCGGTGTCGCGCCCCGCGCCGCCGTTCACCGTGTCATTGCCGGTGCCGCCGCGCAACAAATCGGCGCCGCCATTGCCCAGAAGGGTGTCGTTGCCGCCGGCGCCGATCAGGGTGTTGTCGAAGGCGTCGCCGGTCAGTGTGTCGCCGCCCGATCCGCCGAGGACGTTCTCGATGTTCTGAAGCGAGTCGGTGCCGAGGCCGCCACCGATGGTCTGGGTGACGCCGTTCTGGATGTTCAGATCGACAGTGACACCGCCGACCGCGTCACTGAAATCGGCGGTATCGTCGCCGCCTTCGCCAACGAGAATGTCGTCACCGGCGCCGCCGCGCAGGGTATCGTCGCCGTCGCCACCGAAGAACAGGTTGGCGTTGCCGTCGCCGATGATGGTGTCGTCGAAATCGGTGCCGACGATGTTCTCGATGGAATTGAAGGTATCGCCCACCGCACCTTGGCCGCTCGGCCCGGGTCCGCCGGAGAGGTCGACGTTGATGGCGGTGTCGGCGGCGTCGTAACTGGCGGTGTCGGTGCCGCCGCCGCCGTCGAGCGAATCCGCGCCTTCGCCGCCGATCAGGGTGTCGTCATTGTCGCCGCCGAACAGCTGATCGTCGCCGTCGCCGCCGACGAGCACGTCGAAGAGCGCGCCGCCAAACAGCGTATCGTTCCCGTCCTCGCCCAAGAGGGTGTCGTTATCCAGGCCGCCGGAGAGCGTGTCGTCGCCCGCCCGGCCGCGCAGCGTGTTGGCGTCGTCGCTGCCGGTGAGGGTGTCGTTGTGGCTGCCGCCGTTGATGTTCTCGATCAGCCGCAGGGTGTCGAAGCCCATGCCGCCGCCGATGGTCTGGGCGGTGGTGCCGTCCTGGATGGTCAGGTCGACGGTGACGCCGCCAGTGGCATCCCCGTATTCGACCGTATCGATGTCGAAGTCGAAGATGTCGGTCAGCAGCGCCCCGAACAGCGTGTCGTTGCCCGGTCCGCCCTGCAGGGTGTCGTTGCCGTCGTCGCCGGCCAGGGTGTCGTTGCCACCGTTGCCGACGAGGGTGTTGGCGTCGAACTCGCCGAGCAGGCGGTCCCCGCCCGAACCGCCGAGGACGGCCTCGATCTGGAACACCGAGTCGGTGCCGATCTCGTCGGTGCCGATCAACGATGCGGTCTCGCCGTCCAGGTCAACATCGACGCCGTTTGCGGTTGCCGAGTAGTCGAGGACGTCGCGGGCCGTGTCGTCTTCGAATGTATCGGTCAGGAACCCGCCGATGGTGTCATCGCCGAGGCTGCCGACGATGGTGTCGTCGCCGGCGCCGCCGAACTGGCTGTCGCCGGCGTCGCTGCCGATCAGCGTGTCGTCGCCGCCCTGGCCCTCCGAAAACGCGCCGCCGAGGCCGCTGATCAGGGTGTCGGTGCCCTGGCCGAACCCGACAGCCTGCGTCGCCCCGCCCTGGATCGACAGATCGAGCGTGATGCCTAGCGGGGCATCACCGAAGTCGGCCATATCGTTGCTGCCGTCGCGGCCGTCCAGGGTGTCGTCGACGACGTCAAAGGCGGTGAGGTCGCGATTCAAGACGACGTTGTCGACGATAATCCGCGTGGCGAATTCCCCATCAACGATGTTGATTGCGCCGATGCCGATCTGGAGGGTTCCGGCCGTCGGCGCCGTGAACACCGATGTCAGCCAGCCCGACGTGACGGTGGTCAGCGGAACCGAGTCCGAGGCTGGCGCCACATGCGACACTGAGACGATCTCGTAGGCAAAATCGGCGCCGCCAGCGTAACTGGCGCTGAAGAAGGCGAAATCATCGAGACTGTCGTCGGTCTCGAAAAACCAATCGAACGAAATCCGGTCACCCGCGGCGACCGAGAGCGTGTAGGTGATCGCCGAACCGACGTGCGCAGCGTGGCCCGAGATCGTGTCCAGCGTGCCGACGGGGATATCGAGAAAGGCTTCGATGGCGGCGTCGGTCGGGTTCCCGGCCAGGTCGCCGGCATCGACGTTGGCGGTCTCGGACCCGCCGACGCTTGGATGGGCACCCGGTTCGATGCTGGCGATGCCGGTGCCGGTAAAGGGCGTCAGCAGGCCGCTCTCGAAATCGGCGATGACGGTCGGCGTGGCGTCGCCGAGAAGCACGTCGTTGCCGCCACCTCCCACCAGCGTGTCGTCACCGCCGCCGCCGATCAGGGTGTCGTCGTGCGCCCCGCCGATGGCGCCCTCGATGTCGGTGAGCGCGTCGGTCCCGAGGCCGCCGCCGACGGCCTGGGTCCAGCCGTTGGGCAGGCTGAGATCGACGATGACGCCGCTGGTCGCGTCGGCGAAGCCGGCGAGGTCGATGCCCTGGCCGCCCTCGACGGTGTCGTCGCCGCCACCGCCGGTCAGGGTGTCGGTCCCGCCACCGCCCTCGAGCGTGTCGCCATCGGTGCCGCCGTCGAGGGTGTCGTTGCCGAAGCCGCCTTTCAGGGTGTCCGCGCCGCCGAGGCCGGAGATGGTGTCGTTGCCGTCCGAACCGATCAGCAGGTTGGCGTCGTCGTTCCCGGCGATCGTGTCGTTGTTGGCGGTGCCGATGGCGTTCTCGACCCCGACGATGAAGTCCGAAACCGGCCCGCCGCCGCCGGCCGCAGGGCCGGGCGCGGCGCCGAGGTCGATGAACACCCCGTCCTCGGCGGCATCGACGGCGACGGTGTCGGTGCCGTTGCCGCCGTCGAGGGTGTCGATGCCGGCGCCGCCGAACAGCGTGTCGTCGCCTTCGCCGCCCGAAATGGTGTCGTCGCCATTGCCGCCATCAATCGGGTCGTCGCCGGCGCCACCGGTCAGCACATCGTCCCCGCCGCTGCCAGTGATGGTCGCGGCACGGTTGGCGTCCGCGTCGAACCGCCGGGTGAACATGTCCAGGCCCAAGCCGTCGTCCTCGGTCGACTCGAAGGCAACGACGAACTTCCCGTCGGCTGCGGCGGCAATCGCCGGGTCGCCTTGGGAGAAAGCCGTGGTCGTATTGACCTGGAATTCCTTCCCGACGGCGGTGCCACTGGCATCGAACCGGCGGCCGTACACGCCGTAGTTGTCGCCGTCCTGCTGGAACGACTGCCAGGTGACGACGAAGCCGCCGTCGGGCAAGTCCACGACCTCGGAGCCCAACTGGATGCTCGAAAAGACATCATTGACCTGGAACTCGCCGCCGACGGCAAACCTGTCCGCGTCGAACCGCTGGGCGAAAATCCCCCAACTGCTGCCGTCCTGCCCGCTGGTGTCTGTCCAGGTGACGACGAAACCACCATCCGCGAGCGCTGCTATGGCCGGATTCTGTTGGCTAAAGGTCGTATGGGTGTTGATTCGGAATTCATTCCGGACGAGCGTGCCATCCGCGTCGTAGACTTTTCCGTAGATCCCGAGGTTGCTGCCGTCCTGCTGGTCGGAATGCCAAGCAACGGCGAACCGACCGATTGTCAGTCCTGCTACCGCGGGGTTCAGTTGCGTACTCGTAGTGAAGTTGTTGACCTGAAACTCGGGCCCCACGCGCGCGCCTTCGACAGTGAACCGCTGCCCGAAAATCCCCCAGCCGTTGCCGTCCTGAAGGAAAGACCCCCACGTAGCGACGAACCCCCCGTCCGCGAGGCCGCTCAACGCCGGGGCTTGTTGATCGTTGGCCGTTGTCAGGTTGATGCGGAACTCGCCGCCGATGGTCTGACCCGCGGCGTCGAAACGCTGCGCGAAAATGCCGCGCCCGCTGCCATCCTGGTTTTCCGACTGCCAGGCGACGACCACTGATCCATCTTCCAGGGTCGTCGCTTCGGGGACGGTCTGGTCGTTCGAGGTGGTGCTGTTGACCCGGAAGCGGCTGCCGAGCGGGGTGCCGAAGGCGTCGAACCGATGGGCAACGACGGCCTTGCCGCTGAAGTCGACGTTCGGCGTGTCCCAGAATACGAGATAACCACCGTCGCCATAGTACGCGACCGCCGGGTTGGACTGATCGGCCAGATCGGTAAAGCTCGGCTCCGTTTCCTGGGCGATGTCCAAGGTCACGTTGACATCGGTGAAACGAAGGGTTTCGACATCGATGAGGTCGTCGGTGCCGTCGTCACCGTTGATGGTGGGCTCCAGGTCGACGACGCGGAGGCCCGCCTCGGTCGAGGTGATGGAATAGTCAGCGAGGTTCCCCGAGAAGATTGCAACGTCGTTGCCGCTGCCGCCGTCGAGGGTGTCGTCGCCCTCGCCGCCGGTCAACGTGTCGTCACCGGCAAGCCCGAGCAGGATGTCGTCGCCGCCCTGACCGTCGAGGGTGTCGCTGCCGGTCGTCCCGGTCACGTAGTCGTCGCCCGCTCCTTGCTGGTTGAACGACAGGAAATAGGTGATCGTCGTGCTCTCCCCGGCGTCCAGGCTGCCGAGGCCGAAGACGATGTTCATGCCGCGATCGAGCTGGGTACCGTTCGGATCAAAGGGAGAATCGAAGACTTCGGCCGCGTATGGGTCTGTCGCCGTCAGGCCTAAAGAGAGCACCGACGCCCGCGCGCGGGCGTCGTCCGTGACTATCTGGAACGGAACGCCGCTGGTCGGACCTACGGCTTGGGCGATGGCGACGTCGTCGATACCCGTGGGGTTGGCAACGACGTCGTTGACCGTGTCGAACTGCCCGTGGAGGACATTGTCTTGATCCGGATCGATGTTGCGCATGTAGCGGACGTCGAATAGGCGCGACGCCGAGACGTTGGTCAACGTCACGTCGATGCGCATGTAGGTCGCGTTCTCGGTGAAACTCGTGGTCGACGAGATCTGCAGGAAGCTGCCGGCCGCTGTCGCGGTGGTCGCCGAGAGAACGCGGTCGATGTCGTTCGACGTGTCCGTCGTCGTGCCGACGAGGTTCGCGAACGTCGAGGCGGCGCCGCCGATCGTCGAGCGGAAACCAACCGTCGTATTGTCCACATCCGCTCCCGGGACAACGACATCGCCGATGGTCGGGGCGGCTCCCTGGTCCCAGCCGTCGAGGTCGGCGGCGAATCCAAATTCGTTGGTGACGGACTGATGGAACCCCGACGGCGCCGTGCCTTCGCCGGACTCAGCGATCGTATCGCCCTGGCGATTGATCGCCGCCTCCAGGTAGAGGCCCTGGAGATAGAGCGTGTTGCCGTTGAACACGTGCTGGAACGGCATCGGTGATCAGCTTCCCTGCCCGGTCCGGCCGACGTTGTTCGACGGCGGTCGGTCCGTTACCCCTTCCCGAATGCTCCGCGAAGGACGCCGGCCATCTTCGTGTGACCTGCTCGGCTCACCGGACGCGACGCAACGGCGTTGTTGCGTCGCCACTTCATGCAAGAATCGAACCGCATTTTGATTATCCAAATATTCCAAACGCTAACAACTCGCATTTTCATGTTTGGTGGGAGCGGCCTGTAAACTCGACCGTCACTTCCTGTGGTCTGTTGCGCACGTTCTGCGCGAAGAAACCGAATCAATCCCGACGGGTCGTGAATCATTTGTACAATTCAGTACGTTAGCGGTTGCTGGTCATGGTCGGCGGCGACCTCGCACCTGTAAGGTCCGCCGACACGGCGAGACGCCGGACGCAACGGGTTCAGCCGGGCGCCAACGTGGGATAGGCTGCCGCGAACAGGGAGCTTCGAGTGTGAGCACCGGCGCCAGCAACCGTCACCGCACCCCGCGCCTCGTCGCCGGCCTGGTTTGCGTGCTGATCGTCGCGTCAAGCGACGGCGCCCGGGCCGCCGGTGAAACCTTCGAACGCGCCCTATCGGCCGGCACCGAAGCCTTCGATGCGGGCCGCGTCGCCGAAGCGGTCGACCACTGGACGCAGGCCGTCGAGGCCGCCCAGGCCGAGGGCAACGACACCGGCCTCGTCGAAGCCCTGCTGCGTCGCGCCGAGGCGCTGCGCTCCCTCGGCCACCTGTTCCGGGCGGCGGACGACCTCGAAGCCTGCCGCAGCATGGCAACGCAGCTCGGCGACACGCGCCGCCTCGCCTTTGCCAACAGCAACCTGGGGGCGGTCTATTTGTCCGCCGGCCGCATCGACGACGCCGAACCCCTGCTCCGCGAAGGCAGCGAAGCGCTGGCCCGCCATCATCAGGCGGCGGCCGCCGCGGCGACCCTTCACAACCTCGGGCTGGCGGCCATCGCCCGCCAGGACTACGACGCGGCCCGCGGCTGGCTGGACCGCAGCCAGGCGTTCGCCCGCGACAGCGACGAGCCGGCGATTGCAGCGACCGCAGCGATCAGCGCCGCCCGTTTGGCCTTGTCGACGGGCAACCTGGACGAGGTCGAACGCCTCCTCGCCGGTGTCGACACGTCGATCGCAACCCTGCCGGAAGGGGCGATGAAGGTGCGGCTGCTGTTGGCCCGCGCGGTGACGCTGCTGCGTTTGCAGGAGTCCGAGAGCCGGACCGTGCCGACCCGCGTCGCCGCCGTCTACGACGATCTGCGGACGGCGGCGGGCCTCGCCGAGGCGGCACGGGATTCGCGGAGCTTGAGCTACGCGCTCGGCTATCTCGGCCGTCTCTACGACCAGGAGGGCCGGACCGAGGACGCCCTGCGGCTGACCCGCGAGGCGACCAACCATGCGCTCCGCGTTTCCGATCCGGCGATCCTCTACCAGTGGCATTGGCAAACGGGCCGGCTGCTCGCCCGGCTCGGCCGGCGGGACACCGCGGTCGAGGCCTACCGGCGCGCCGCGACGATCCTGACGACGATCCGCCCCGATGTGCTGGCCGCCTCCGACTCGATGGGGGTGTCGTTCCGCTCGGTGATCGGACCGGTCTACCAGGAGTATGCCGACTTGCTTCTCGAGCGGGCAAAGGGATCGGCGAGCGAGGACGCCGCGCAAGCCGACCTGCGCGCCGCCCGGCAGATTATCGAGAGCCTGAAGGCGGTCGAGCTGGAAGACTACTTCAATGACGCCTGTGTCGCCGCGTTGCGCGCCAAGACCAGCGGCATCGACGTCGTCGAGCCCGGGACCGCCGCGCTCTATCCGATCCTGCTTCAGGACCGGACGGAGCTGATCCTGACCATTGGCGGCACCCTCAAGCTGGTCACGGTTCCCGTCGGCGTCGCCGAGCTGACCGAACAGGTGCGCCTGTTCCGGGCGCGCCTCGAACGGCTGACGACGCGTCGGTATATCCGCCACGCCCGCGTGCTCTACGACTGGCTGATCCGCCCCATCGAGGCCGACCTGGAGGCGGCGAAGATCACCAACGTGGTGTTCGTCCCGGATGGGCTGCTGCGGACCATCCCGCTCGGTGCGCTGCACGACGGCAAGCGGTTCGTCATCCAGAAGTTCTCGGTCTCGGTGACACCGGGGTTGACCCTTCTCGAACCCACGCCCCTCGAGCGGGAGCAGGTCAACCTCCTCATCGGCGGGTTGACGGTGGCCGTGCAGGGCTATCCGGCACTGCCGTTCGTCGACCAGGAGATCGCCGAGATCGGCGAAATCTTTCCGACCCGTGTGCTCAAGAACGAGGAGTTCCTGGCCGAGAGCGTCCGCGACGAGCTGGCCCGCCAGCCCTATAGCGTCGTGCACATCGCCTCTCACGGGGAGTTCGGCAGCGCCTCCAAGGACAGCTACCTGCTGACCTACGACGGCAAGATGACCCTCGACCGGCTGGAGAGCTTCGTCAAACTCAGCCGCTTCCGCGAGGAGCCCCTGGAGTTGTTGACGCTCAGCGCCTGCCGTACCGCGGCCGGCGACGACCGTGCCGCCCTCGGCCTCGCCGGCATCGCCATCAAGTCGGGGGCGCGGAGCGCGCTGGCCAGCCTGTGGTTCATCAGCGACGAAGCGTCATCGCGTCTGGTCGCCGAGTTCTACCGCCAGCTTCGCATCGACGGGGCGACCAAGACCGAGGCCCTACGCCAGGCGCAGCTCAGCATGCTCGGCGACCGACGCTACCGCCACGCCGGCTACTGGTCGCCGTTCCTGCTGATCGGCAACTGGCTCTGATGGCGATGCGGGGTGTCATCGATCAGAAATGGCGCCCGGTTTTTGCCGGCGCCCTGATTGCCCACACGGTGTTCATCGCCCTGGCGATCGCCATGGCCTTGGGCGTCTTTCAGAAGCTCGAACTGCTCGCCTATGACTTGGGCGTCCGCCTGCGCGCGGACGCGAACGCCAAGGACGAGCGCATCGCGTTGGTGCTGATCACCGAGAAGGACCTTGCGCGATTCGGTTGGCCGCTTTCGGACGGCATTCTCGCCGACGCCTTGAGCCGCATCCGCACCGATGGTGCCGAAGCGGTCGTCATGGATCTCTTCCGCGATTTTCCTGTCGGAGAAGGCCGCGAGCGCCTCGATGAACTGCTGACCAAGGATCGGGGAATCATCTGAGGCTATCAGTTCGGCGGCGGGGACTCGGAAGAGATCCCGCCGCCTGCCGTCCTGGTCGGCACGGATCAGGCGGCCTTCAACGATGTTGTGCTGGATGAGGACGGCCCGGTCCGCCGGGCTCTGTTGTTCCTCGACAACAGCGAGAACTTCGGCACGAGCATGGCCCTGACGATGGCCTTGCGGCACCTCGAAACCGCTGGCATCGAGCCACAAGCCGACGACGAGAACCCCGAGTTCATGCGCCTGGGGCAGACGACCTTCGTTCCAGTGGACGAGAACTTTGGCGGCTACGTCGGGCTCGATGCCGCCGGTTATCAGTACATCCTCGATTTTGCCCGGGGCCCCATGCCGTTCGAGACCCATGTTTTCGGCGACCTGATGGATGGAAAAGTCGGCGCGGCGGAGCTCAGCGGCAAGCTTGTTTTCGTCGGCACGGCGTCCCAGAGCGTCAAGGACAACTTCGAGACGCCGTTCAGTTCGGGTGGGGACTTCGAACAAACGTACGGCGTGATCCTCCATGCACACATGGCCGATCAGATCCTCCGTCGCGCCGTCGACGGGGCACCTTCCTTGGAAGCACTCGACGATGTCGCGGAGTATGCCTGGGTCTGGGTGTGGTGCGTTCTGGGTGCCGTGGCGGGGGTTCTCGTGCGCGCACCGATCCTGCTGACGACCGTGATCGCCATTGGGGTGATATTGCTCAGCGGAGCATGGTACGGCGCCTTCGCGAACTACCTTTGGATACCGATCGTCCCGCCGATGATCGGCTGGGCCGGCGGCGTCGGTTTGTGGACAGCGTACGTTTCCCAGAACGAGCGCCTCCAACGCGCGCTGATGATGCGCCTGTTTTCGAGTCACGTTTCGTCCGAGGTCGCCAAGGAGGTCTGGCGCAATCGCGATGCGTTTCTCCACCAAGGCCGCCCGCGGCCCCTACGGCTGCAGGCGACCGTGTTGTTTTCCGACATCGACAGTTTCCACCGTTTCGGAGGGCATGCCGCCCGACGAGCTGATGGACTGGCTCAATGCCTACATGGAGGAGATGGCTCGTCTGGTTTCGATCCATGGCGGAATCGTCGACAAATTCATCGGTGACGCGGTGATGGCGGTGTTCGGCGCGCCGGTGCCACGCGACAGCGATGATGCGATCTCCGAAGACGCGGAAAACGCCGTGCGCTGTGCCCTGGCGATGGGCGAAGTGCTTCGGAACCTCAACACCGCGAGGAACGTTGGGCCGGAGATTCGCATCGCCATTGGCATCCATACGGGCGATCTCGTGGCCGGCAGCCTGGGAAGTTCCGACCGCATGGAGTACACTGTCATCGGCGACACGGTGAACACGGCGGCGCGCCTGGAAGCGGCAGCGAAGAACCTGCCCCGGGGCGAGGGACAGTTGAGGGACTGCCGCGTCGTGGTCGGCGAGTCGACGTGGGGCCGGCTCAAAGACGGGTTCCGAGGCGAACCGATTGGCGCCCTGTCGCTGAAGGGAAAGGCGGAGGCGATCAAGGCTTTCCGGCTTCTGGGATGACGATGATCGGGCAAACGACAATCCGACGTGCACTCGGCTGTTGGACCCTGCTGTTGACGGTCCTGCTCGTCGCCGGGACAACGCCGTCAAGCCGCGTCAGTGCCGACGGTTCGGGCGAACGGGCGACCGCATCGGATATTCAGATCGCTCAGGCCAAACCGAAGAAGTTCGCCTATCGGCCGCCCATGCGCGGTGCGCCGGCGCGCCGCATGGCGGGCAGCACGCGCGGTGCCGGAGGCGTCGACGCGACCCTTCACGTCCTCGCACCCGACCATGTCGGCCTGACGGCGGCGGCGCGGCCGAGCCTGTACTGGTATCTGTCGCAGCCGGTTGCCGTGCGGGTCGAGGTCGCGGTGATCAGCGAGGACGCGATCGATCCGCTGCTGGAAGTGGCGTTTGACGCCGGGACTGCGGGAATCAACCGGGTTTCGCTGGCGGACCACGGGATCGAGATCGCCGAGGACGCCGAGGTCGAGTGGTCGGTGGCCATCGTCATCGACCCGGCCCAGCGGTCGAAAGACATCTTCACCACAGGCGCGTTGAAGCGGGTCGCGTTGGAGCCGGCCCTGACCGAGAAACTGGCCTTGGCATCGGCGGAGGACCGCGTCGCCCTCTATGCCGAAAACGGCCTATGGTATGACGCCATCGAAGCGGTCTCGGCGCTCATCGACGTGGCCCCCGGCGAAGCGCGCTGGCGGGGTCTCCGGGCCGACTTCCTTGATCAGGTCGGTCTCGCCGAAGCCGCGGCGTTCGACCGAAGCCAGGCCCGGTAGGCCGGACCGGAACTCTCTCCCTCACGGAAGGCCGACGGTGATGCGGAAATGCACGCCGTGGTCCTGCAATCCTCGGTTCGTCTCGTTTTCCAGGGACTTGAGCGCGGTTGCCGCGTAGATCTCGCCATGGACCCAGGGCGTGGGGTCCCATCGGAACCCGAAACCGACACTGTGGAGGTCCTCGTAGCGGCTGAGCGTTGCGCCCTTGGTCCACGCCCATCCGGTATCGGCGAAAATGGCCAGCGACAGCGGACCGGGCTCCGTTTCCGCCTCCAGTCCGGGAAGGCCGAGGTCGAACAAGGGGATTCGGGCTTCGATGGACGCGGTCACGCCCTCGTCGCGAATGAACTGGTTCTCCCGATAGCCGCGCACGCTGTTGGCGCCGCCGATGGAAAATTGTTCGAGCGGCAGAAGGCGGCGGCTGGTCCGCTGGACATCCAGACGGGCGACCAGACTGGTTTCGGTGTCGAACAGCTTGTGCACCATCTGTGCCTGTCCGAGCCAGGAGACGAACTGGCCGTCGGGCAAATCCCCCTCGTTGCGGGTCGCGTGAAACAGATTGGTGCCGACATTGACCGTCGAGCGCAGCGCGATCACCCGGCGGGCATCGCGCACGAGGAGGTCCTGTCCGAAACGGAACACGGCGACATCGGTAACCCCTTCATTGGCTCCGGCAGCGAACGTAAACGGCACCCCGAGCACGGAAGTTTTGCTGTGGCGCCGCGAGAGAGTCGCCGACACTCCGGCTTCCCATCCGAGGCCCCGAAACACCGGATGACGGAGCCCGATGTCCAGGCCCCACGATTGGCTGTCAATATCGAGGCCGTCGAGCGGCTCTTCGAGCACCGTGCTGGTCGACGTCTCGGCGCTCATGAACAGGCGGGTATCGTGAGCGGTCACCGGGATCGAATAGCCGGTCGCAACCTCGAAGGCGCCGTCGGAGCGGCCGGTTTCGATGGTCCAGACGTCCCCGAAACCGGTGATGTTGTTGATGGCGAGGGCCATGCGCCCCTGGATCTCGCCGACACTCTTGGGCCGATGATTGTCGAGGCTGATGCTGCCGTCGAACTTGGGGGATGGGGCGACGGCGACGTCGAGCTTGGATTCGCCAAGGCGGGTACCGGCTCCGAACCGGCCGTCGAGACGGTCGATCAGCGGGTCCTGGAGCAGCATCTGGAAGCGTTCCTCCAGGGCGTGGATGTTGAACGGTGCCGTCGCACCCAATGCCAATCGGTTTCGCACATACGAAGGCCGCAGATCGCCGCCGCCGCTGACGGTGATTTCCGGTGCGGCGCCCTCGATGATGCCGAACACGACGACGCCGTCGCGCACCTCCTGATCGGGCAGGACCGCGCCGGAACTGACATAGCCGGCATCGATGTAGAGACGGGTCAGCCGCGGCCGCAGCTCCTCGAGATCCTCGGAGGCAATGGGGCGATCCAGGTAGGGCGCGGCGATCGCCTGCAGCTCGGCCTCGGAAAACACGGCGCTGCCCTCGAAGGCGAACCGGCGAACGACGATCGTCGGTGGCGACGGAATGGCCGGCAGGGCCGTGCCGGGCGTTGGCGCGGGCTGAAGCTCGAGGCGTGGCCGCACCGGCGACGGGAACTCCGGCGGATCGAGGCGGCGGTCCTGCGGCGTCAACGGCGGGATCGGCGTCCCCTGGGCGGTCTGGGCGGTTTGCGCACGGACGTCGGGAACGGCGATAAGGGGCGATACACAGAACGCTGCAATACCGACAAGGTTGGCCATTCGACGGAGACGAGAACGGCCGGGGCCCGGTGCGCGTCCCAGCATTCCGGGATCAACCGCCGCAAACGAGATCGGCCAACCTCAGTCCACCGGCCGCATAAAGCTGCGTCGGCGCTCCGGGTGCGCCGGCACCGAGGCCGCTGCCGCCGCCGAGTCGGCCGAGGCCATACCCGGCGATCAACGGTAGCGACGGGTCGGCGGGAAGACCGCCGCGGCCGATATCCACCAGGCTGCTGGCCGACGCCCCACCGGTCCGCGCGGCACAGCGTTCGGCCAGCAGGGCGGTCGCATCGGAGAACGATTCCGGCAACTCGGCAAGGCTGCCGCTGACGTCCGTCTCGGGCGAGCTGATATTGATGGTGCCGGAAATCCCGAGAGTCGAAGTCGCTTCGATCACGCTTCCCGGCGACGCCAGCAGTGTACCGGTGACGATGCCAATGTTGCCGCCGTTGCCGCCGACCGCGTTCGCCTGGATCCGGGCTCCATTGAGGACTTGGGCCACCGGATCGATGTCGATGTCGCCGCCGTTGCCGGCCAACCCGGCGACGGTGGTCGTGATCGCGCCGCCGATCATTTCGATCAGCCGGCCGACGCGGATCGTCACGCGACCGCCGTCGGCATTGGCCGCCTCGGTGACGATCAAACCGCCCCGCAGGCGTAGGCTGTCCGAGGCGATCACCGTGACGTCGCCGGCCACCTGGGCTCCATCGCTGCTGGCCGAGATCTGCGCGCTGTCGGCGATGATGATCTGGGGCGCGTTTACGGTCGCGTTGCCGCCAGGCCCCAATCCGTCCGTTTGCGACCGCACACCGCTCGGCGAGCCGGTGGACGACGCTCCGGTCATCAGGATCGAACTGGTGCCGGTGACCGTCACCTGACCGCCGGTGCCTGTGCCCTGCGAATCGGTGCCGATGGAACCGCCGGACGAAAGCACTATGGCGCCGGCGTCGACGGTGACCGTGCCGGCATTGCCGGCGGCGAAGGTGTTCGATCCGATCTCGGCGCGATCCGCGACGCTGAGCGTTCCGGCCCGGACGGTTACCGTACCCGCGTCACCGCCGGCGCTGGTCGACGTGACGATCGTTCCCCCCCGAGCCTGTGACGGTGAGCGTTTCGGCCGTGACATCGACGGTGCCGGCATTGCCGGCCTCGACGGTCGAACTGCGCACCGATGCCCGGTCCACGGTCATCGCCCCGGTGACGTCGATATCGATCGTCCCTCCGGTTCCGGCCGAGCCGGCCTCGACGGAGCTGGAAACCGACGTATTCGACCCGGTGATCGTCAGGCTCCCGACGTCCAGGTCGACCGTTCCTCCGTTTCCGGTGCCGAAGGTGTCCGCGAGGATCGCCGCCCCATTGCTGAGCGTCGCCTCTCCGGTGACATTCACCGTGACGGCCCCGGCATTGTCCGTGGACCCGGCGAAGGACCGGCCACTCAGCGACGTCGAAAACCCTGCGCCGGAATCCGCCATCGACATCCGCCCGGCCTGCACCGAAATGGTGCCGCTGGGCCCGCTTCCCGCCGTCCCGACGAAGACCGACCCGCCGGCGGACATCTTGAAAAGGTCCGTGGCCGTGATGGTAACGGTACTTCCCGTTCCCGAGGCCGTTGGCGCGGTGCCCGCACTGATCCCCCGGAAACTCGCCGTATTGTCGCCGGAGATCGTGATGTCTTCGCCGGTGACCGTCGTCGATCCAGCATCGCCGGCGAGAATTGCCCGGTTGCGGATCTCCGAGGTACCGGTCATTTCGACGGCACCGGAGGCGCGGATGTCGACGCTCGCCGTCGAATCCGTGGCACCGAGGTTGTCGGCGGCAATGATGGAGTCGGTGATGACGATCTTGCCGCCGCGGATCACCACGGTCCCCCCGCCGTTGCCGCGAACGTCGAGAAGCGCGTCCTCCGTAAGGTTGATCTGTCCGCCGGTGCTTGGCGTTGCCGACGTGTCTGCCGGAACGACGGCTTCGGATCCGCCGACGGCCGTCAGGCCGATTGTGCCGGTTGGCGCCTGAAGCTCGGCGCCGAAGGCCCCCTCCTTTTCGAAGTTCAGCGTGCCAGCCGACATCGACAGCGTCTGGCCGCTGCCGACGGCCAGCAGGCCGCCGCGGACCGTGATCGCCGCCGGGTTGCTGGTCAGGAATCCGAACGACTCCGGCGCCGCCGCGGTCAGCGTGCTGCCCGAACCTCCGCTGGTCGCGCGGAACAAGTTCGCGTCCGCGAACCGCACCTCGCTCGCCGTGCTGACGTGGAACGCCGCCGGCACGTCGAGCGACGCATTGACACCAAACGTCACGCCGTTCGGGTTGATGAACCAGAAGTCGGCGCCGGCAACAGTCGACCGCAGCGTCCCGTCGATGGTTGACGCCATGCTGCCGGTGACCCGGCTGATGACGTTGGTGATCCCGCCGGTTGTGGCGGTGAACGTCGTGGTCTCGCCGGTGTTGACGTCGAACGTCGTGAAGCTATGGAACAGGTTGTTGCCGACGAGGCTGCCGTCGGATTCAGGGATGGTGAAGTTCGGCCCGGTCAGCGCCCCGGCCGGGCCGACGGTACCGTCGCGGACGATGTCTGCAACCGCCGCGCCGGTCTGGGCAGCCGCGACAGCCAGCATCGCCGATACCGGTGCCCAAAATCGAAAACCCAGCGCCCTCCCCATCGCCCATGGGTCCTTTCCCGCCGCCGCGAGGTGTGCCGGAAAACTATTAGGTGTGATGCCGGCGGAGGGGCAAGGGCGGCCCGCCGGGCCACTCGGCGCCTGTCCGGGCGCCGGTACCGGAGAAAACCCGGGATCAATGATCGCCGGTGCCGCCGAAATGGAACCGGGCGCCTTCGCGGATGCCGGTCGGCCAGCATTCGGTGACCGTCTTCAGCCGGGTGTAGAAATGGACGCCGTCGGGCCCGTAGATGGCATGGGCGCCGAACAGCGAGCGCTTCCAGCCGCCGAAGCTGTGGAAGGCCACCGGCACCGGAATCGGCACGTTGACGCCGACCACGCCCACCTCGATGCGGTCGGCGAATTCGCGGGCGGAATCCCCGTCCCGGGTGAAGATGGCGACCCCGTTGGCGTACTCGTGGCCGTGGATGAGGTCGACGACGGCATCGAAATCGGCAACCCGCACGGTGCTGAGCACCGGCCCGAAGATCTCTTCTGTGTAGATTCGCATGTCGGCGGTGACCCGGTCGAACAGGGTGCCGCCGAGGAAAAAGCCGTTCTCGTAGCCCTGCAGCGTGAAGCCGCGGCCGTCGACGACCAGGTCCGCCCCCTCCTCGACGCCGATGTCGATGTAACCCTTGACCTTCTCGTAGTGGTCGCGGGTGACCAGCGGGCCCATTTCGGCCGACGGATCGGTATACGGGCCGATCTTCAGCGCCTCGACGCGGGGAGCGAGCCGGGAGATCAGGGCGTCAGCGGTCTCCTCGCCGACCGGAACCGCGACCGAGACCGCCATGCACCGTTCGCCGGCTGAGCCGTAGGCGGCGCCCATCAGGGCGTCCACGGCGGCATCCATGTCGGCGTCCGGCATGACGATCATGTGGTTCTTGGCCCCGCCCAGGGCTTGCACTCTTTTGCCGTGGGCAGCGCCGGTCGCGTAGATGTATTCGGCGACGCTGGTCGAACCGACGAAACTGACCGCCGCCACGTCGGGGTGGGTGAGCAGGCAGTCCACGGCCTCCTTGTCGCCGTGCACGACGTTGAGCACGCCGTCGGGGAAGCCGGCCTCGCGAAACAGCTCGTAGACGAACAGGGAGGCCGAGGGGTCCCGCTCCGACGGCTTGTGCACGAAGGTGTTCCCGCAGGCGATGGCGTTGGGATACATCCACATGGGCACCATGGCCGGGAAGTTGAACGGCGTGATGCCGGCACAGACCCCGACCGGCTGGCGCTGGCTGTAGAGGTCGATGTGCGGTCCCACGTTGCGCGAATACTCGCCCTTCAGCAGTTCCGGAACGGTGCAGGCGAACTCGACGTTTTCGATGCCGCGCAGGACCTCGCCCATGGCGTCGTCGAGAACCTTGCCGTGCTCGGCACCGACGATGCGGGCGAGCTCTTCCTTGTTCTGGTCGAGCAGCACCTTGAAGTTCATCATCAACCGCGCACGCATCAGCGGCGGTTCATCAGCCCAGGCCGGCAGGGCGGCTTTGGCGGCGGCAATGGCCTCGGCGACCTCCGCGGCCGTCGACAACCCGACGATGCCGGACGGCTCTCCCGTCGCGGGGTTAAAGACGGGTGCTGCGCGGCCGCTTTCGGAAACGACGAGGCGTCCGTTGATGACATTGGGGATCTGCGATGTCATGGGCATGGGTCCTGCTGCGATCGTGCGTCGACGGACAGTAGACGGCAACCGAGGCGCGCTGGCTAGGCAGATGCACGCCACCCGCCGGAAAAGCGGGCAAGACAGCCGCAGGAGCAGGTGTTCAGGGGGCAGGACCGCCGATCAGCGGTACGAAGAGCCAAGCGTCTTGCGACGGACAGCGTCAGACTCGAGATCGGCTAGGGCGCGACCTCCATCAACGGCACAACCTCATAGCCTTCGGGCACCGGATCGCCTCGACGATGAAGCATCATGCCGGGCGGCGTCTCGCGGACGCGGGATGAGGCGCGCTCCCAGTCGAACTGAAAGATCTGGCCGAAATACTGGGCCACCTCTTCGTCGTCGACGATCAGACTGGCGTCACGGTTCACAAAGGCACCGTGCTCACTGAGATTGTGGCTGCCCAGAAGGACGCGCTTGCCATCGACCACCATGCCCTTCGTATGGCATCGGCTGATCATGCGGATCTGGTCGGAGTCGAAGCCATGTTCGACCAGGAGCTCGTCCATCTCGGGCGAGAAATCGCCGCGGAGGATGAAACGGACGGCGACCCCGTTCCGGTGCTTCTCGAGGATCGTGTTCATCAGCCTCTCGAACCGTGGGTCGACATTGCTGTGCCGCCATTTGAGCGTTTGGTTCTGCAGGTCGATGGAGGTTGTCGCGGAGTCGACCAGCGCCTGCACGTGACCGATGAAGTTGTCGGGTGTCAGCAGCGGCTGGATCTTCAGCCGTCGGTTCACGAAGAGCGGGGCGAAGTATTTCGCGTCGCCCGGCGGGTCTTCCTGAATGGCCGTCGCCTTCGGCATCAGAACCATTGGCATGTCGGGCACGGGCGGGAGTTCGTGGACGCCTGTGCGGAGTTCACGATAGGAGTCGAGGTCGTAGCGGATGTACTTCTCAAAGGTCTCGGCGAGCTGCTTGTTCAGGATGACCGCGTGCCATTCGCGGTTCTTTTCCCGCAACAGACCAAAGCCGGTTTCACCCGAGGCGACCGGATCGATGTCCGGTTGGTTCGACGACTCCCAATTGCCGCTCGACAGCCAGAACGCTTCGCTATCCCGGACGGCGACCTTGATGTGGTAGTGCCCGGCGAACAGCCGGCGCCGCCCGTCCGCAAGTTCGTAGCGGAACCGGTCGGTCATCAGGTCGCGGAAGTCATCGACAAGCTCGTCCTCGAATTCCTTGGTGTGCTGCCGGTCGATGGAGGCATCGCCCAGAACCAGGTCGAAGGTTTTGGGTTCGGGCACCAGGGTTTCCTCCAAAAGTTCGCGAACGTGATCGGTCGCGAAGTTGTAAAGACCGAGCGTCAGGTTTTCGTCGATGCGTCGCAGGAACTCCCGCAACTGCGGCCAGCCGGCGTCGGGACTGACATGGAAGACCGCGAACATCTCGTCTTCCACCGGGTTGAGCGAAAGATCGTCGGGCGGGACGTAGTTGATGCGGGGCACGGCCTCGAGTGCGACGCTTCCGGCAGCCCGCAACAGGTCTTCCGCGGATGCCGCGCGGACCTGCAGGGGGAAGCCGTCATGGCTCGCCGGCAGGGCGGCAATCGTCGCTTCGGCGCCGGGTCGCAGGTAGTCGACGGCGACGATCACGGCCGGATCGCGCCTGTATTGCCCGTTGACCAGCACCAAGCCGCGGCGCACCGCGACGACCCCCGGCATGGCAGCATAGGCCTGGGTCGCATTGGCGACAGCCGCGTCGACCGACTGAACGCTTGCAACGCCCGCGGGCTCGCCGATTTCGACGGTGATCCGCAGCGGAACCTCGACGGTAAGCGTACGGCTGCCCGTTGGCGCGGTCATGACGGATCCCCCTCCTGCTATGACGGTGTTCGCTTCGGGTCGCCGGCCACGGCGGCGTGCCACGGCGAGACGGTCCGCGACAATCGCGGCCGGGACGGCATGGTTGATCGGGTTCGGAAACGTGCCGCCGTAGTGGACGCCAACGACATCGCCCGAACGCAGGTCCACCAGCGGCGACCCGGAATTGCCGCCAAGCGTCGAGCAATCGTGCGACAACCGCCGGCCCGCAGCCGCCTTCACGACGCCCGGCGCCATCCGCTTCTTGTTGAACACATCGCCAAGGAGGTCGAGCACTACGTTCAGATCGGTTTCGCGCGTGTCTTTCGCCGGGTAGCCGATGGCAGCCACCGGGGTGCCTTCGCCGGACCCCTCGGCAAGCGCCAGCCTGGGCAACGCCTCCACGGCCGCGACGTCTCCGAGGCGCATGAGCGCGACGTCCGGCCCGCCGCCGTCCTCGATGTGCAGCACTTCGACAATCGGCACGGTGCGCGATCTGTCGCCGGAGATGCTCGACACTTCCTCTCTCATATCGAGCGACGCGGTGATTGTGCCGTCACCCAGGAGCCCGTCGATGAAAGAGAACGTGCCGTCAGTCCGGCGATAGGCCATCTCAACCGCCACATGCCGGTTTGTCACCACGATGGCATCGCCGGTTGGAGATGCGACGACGAATCCGGTTCCGATCCAGGATCGCGTCGGATGGTTCGAGACCTCGATCCTGCCAACCCCGCGGATGGCCAAGCGCAGCTCGCCACGGTTCTCCTCGAGGAGGCCTGACAGAACATCGGGCAGACTTTCGTGGGGGTCGAGATCGTAGTCGTCGTTGCTTATCAGGATTGCCGGACGTCCCTGCGACACCACGACGAGCTCGTTCACGACTCGGGCCACCGCGTCGTCGTTCTCGGCGGGCAGCGCTTCGCGCACGACGCTACGCAGGCCGTCGGCTGGCCCGCCCGCCGGCAACAGAGCTGGCTTTGCCTCGACCGACAGCTCGGGGTGAACCTTCACCAACTCGCGATAGGCCGACGCGACCCGCTCTAATTGGGCAGGAGATAGGGGCTCCATTGCCGTCTCCCGTGCCTAGACGATGTCACGTCAAGACTATCGCACACCCATCCTATTTCGCGTGTGAAAAATGGACTACTCTACTAACGCGACTGGATTGGCTCCACCAGGCTCGGCTCGGCGTATAGGACTTCAGACAGGTCGTTGAGGGCCTTCGCGGCCTTCAGGGCCGACCCCTCTTCTGTCTCCAGCAGGAACGTGTTGGGCGCAAACCCAAGTTTCCGACGCAGCTTCAACCTCATGCGCGACAACAGAGTCTCAACGGCCTGGCGGTCGAGATCCGGACTGATCTTGACGGTCAGCGCGCGGCCCGCGAGTTTCAGGTGTCCGTCGGCATCCACAACCAGTTCGAACGCGGCGTCAGGCGGCGCTTCTTGCTGCGCCCCGAAGGTCCAGCCGGCCTCTTGCAGGGATCTGAGGTCTGCCTTGGCTTCGCTGGACGCATTCTCAAGCTCGCGTTGAACAAAGTCTGGCACTGAGGCGGGGGCTGACTTTGCCGCGCCAGGGGGCACGGCCCGCACGTTCTCGACGGTCCTTACTTGGGTTAAACGCCGGATGACGGCCGATTTGTCCATCAACCCCCTCAGGTTCCGGTCGCGAGCCTGATGGCCTCGGCCACAGCAGACTCGGCATTCGCGCGGCCATGGCCGAACCGGATGTTATGCCCTCCTATATAGGGAAGCGGACCGACTTTGTCGCAGGTATCGCGCAGCAGCTGACGCAGCTCCGTCGCCGTCATATCAGGCTTCTTCGACAGGGCTAGCGCGCCGATCCCGGCAGCACACGGTGCCGCAAAACTGGTGCCGGTCGTCGTGTGGTAGCCGCCGCCGCTGGCTGGAATCCAGACATCGACGCCCGGCGCTAGGAACTCAAGCTTCGGTCCAAAGCCGGAACCGTCGTCGGAGTCCCCTTGGGTAGACCGACCGATGGCCATCACCTCAGGGTGCGAGCAGACTTGGTCGGACCCGATGGGGTGGTTGCCGTTGGTGCACGCCCAGAAGATTGGGCAGCCATCGCCGCTCCGGCCTTGCGTCGCTGCAAAATCAATGGCGTCGCTAAGAGCGGCACTCATCGTCCAGACGGCTCCGTTCGGCCCCAGCGAGCAGGCGATGATGTCGACGCCCTCTTCCGTGCTGCCTTCGAGCGCCGGATCCGCGGCATAGCCGATCGCGCGGGCAAGCGTCGTTTGCGTGCCGACCTGATCAGGAAGACAGGCGACCATGCTGAGCGCGGCGCCATGGGCGACGCCGCAGCCCCCGACGCCGTTGTTCGCAATGGCCGCTATCATCCCAGCGCAGGCCGTACCGTGATTGACATCGGGCATGCCCACCGTGCCTTGCACGAAGTCGGCATCCGCGAAATCGATCGTGGAGCGAAACCAACCGGAGGCGCTGCCGAACTGAAGGTCCGGGTGTGACGTATCGAATCCGTTGTCGATGACCGCGATCTTCACGCCCTCGCCTTGGGTCTGATCCCAGGCGGTTTCAGCGTGGATATTGTTGTGGTGCCATTGCAGGCCGAAATCCGGGTCCGACGGCGTGAAGCGGGAACCTATATGCTCGATGAAATCGGGCTCTGCATACTCGACCTCGCCCTCCTCCATCAGCGCGAGACAGGTTTCAAGTGCGTTTGGCCCGTGCGCGTCCCCCCGGAGCGTGCGTGGCGGCATGCCGTGTGTGCCGAGCATCGCTACTTTGTGGCGGTCCAATACGGCATCGCGTTGGGCGTCTGATACGCCCTCTTCCATGCGGACCACAATCCGCGAAGTCTCCAGGAGCACCCGTTGGCTCTGAACGAAGACGCGGTTCACGATGCCATTGCCCCCGCGCGCGCCGCGTTCGGCTCGGGACAAGCTCCAGAATTCTTCGTCGCTATGGAAGAAGTTGATCCCGGCTCCCGCGAAGCCGACCATCTGCTCGCGCATGGCGGGATCTTCGTAGAGCTCTGGGGTTGCATCTCTGGTGGGCGTATCCATCGTCAGAGACTGGAGTTGTTCGCGCGACGCGGTGATTGCCTCGTCCAGGTCGCTGACCTGCAGGCTCGTGGCCACCCTCGCCGTGCGTTCGGACCGCTCCGCCGGAGTGGGTAGCACGCCGCTCAGTTCTTCCAGTTGCTCCAGCCGGCTACGGATTGCGGATTTCCGGGTCATCGTCCCCTCCCAAGAACTTCCGAAAGGTACTACGCGCCTGATAGCAAACTAGCAATGAGTGTATCGAATTTCACGATTTCAGGCAATGAGCGTGGGCCGCTACACGGACATTGAAGGTCGAAATCCGCGAACATGGCGCGGTTGAAAGGGCGCTCCAATATCGTTCTCGAGCCCTCCTCGAACGCTGATGTGGAGGCGCGCAATCGGTTTGAATACTTCGCGAATGTGACGCCGTCGAGCTAACTTAATTTTGCAATTCAATTAGATAAGCCGACCTGACCTAAACGATCGGCGCTGTGCCGCGCCTCCTCGTATCGGTCGGAAACCTAGAATCTTGGGACCGCAAATCTGGCAAAAAGCGTGCATGGGCGCGGATGGTCCGCGCATAGTTCTGGATGTCGCGCGGCGGTCCGTGGGGACGGCGGTCATGGCATGGACGTCGAGGTCTCTGGCGGGCCGGATGACGGAGCCGATCCGGCCTCGGCATCATCGACGGATGGCCCTAGGGATTATTCCCCATCCTTTTGGACGCCTCCCGTCTCGACGATGAACGCCTCGACCGCATCGACGCCCTGGCCGTCCCGGATGTTGGTGAACACGAATGGGCGGTCGCCCCGCATCTTCCGGGCGTCGCGGTCCATTACGCCGAGGTCGGCACCAACCAGGGGAGCCAGATCGATCTTGTTGACGACCAGGAGATCGGAGCGGGTGATGCCGGGGCCGCCCTTGCGGGGGATCTTGTCGCCGGCGGAGACGTCGATGACGTAGAGGGTGATGTCGGCGAGCTCGGGCGAGAATGTCGCCGCCAGGTTGTCGCCGCCGGATTCAATGAGCACGACATCGAGGCCGGGGAAACGGACCGACATGTCCTTCACTGCGGCGAGGTTGATCGAGGCGTCCTCGCGGATCGCGGTGTGCGGGCATCCGCCCGTCTCGACCCCGACGATGCGCTCCGGTGGCAGCGCGCCCGAGCGGGTCAGGAACTCGGCGTCCTCGCGGGTGTAGATATCGTTGGTGACGACGGCAATGTCGAACCGATCGCGCATCCGCTTGCACAGCGCATCGACGAGCGCCGTCTTGCCGGAGCCGACGGGACCGCCGACACCGACCCTCAGCGGCCCGCTCATGAGCGGAACAACCGGACGCGTTGGGTTTCGTGGCGCGCCGAGCACCAGTCGACGACCACCGCCGCCGACCCGATGTCGTCCGCCGACGTGGCCAAGGCCGCCTCGACCGTGTCGGCGACGGCGCCTTCCAGGTTTGCCATGATCGTTTGCCCTTGTGTCTGTCCGAGCGGGATGTGGCGCACGCCGGCCGAGACGAGATTGGCGACGCCGGCATGCAGACAGGCGGTCAGCGTGTCGCGGAGTGGCACCGCGGCGACCGCGGCAGCGATGCCGACCGCGACCGCGTAGGCCGGAGAACGGTCGACGTCCGCAAGCGCCTCGGCCCAGTGGTCGAGCGTCGGACTCGGCGAGGTCGCGCGAACGGTATCGAGGAAAGCCTGCCCCTGGGCGGCGCTTTCCAGCGCCAGTTCGGACGTGGCGCGGAGCGTGTCGGCAAGCTCGGCCGCACGCACGAAGGCCGCATCGTCATCCTGCGTGGCCGCCTCCCACGTCAGGCGAAGGAGCACCGCATCGGTTCCCATGCCGCCGATGGCAAGGACACCCTCGATCCACGTTTCGAGGTCCGATGCCGAGGCGATCAGCCCTTCGTCGACCGCGGTCTCAAGGCCGTGGGAGTAGGTATAGCCGCCAACCGGAAACGCCGGCGACAGCCATGTCATCAGCCGGTAGAGCGCCGCGTCAGTGGCCATGATGGTCGCCGGCATAAGCGCCGGCCTCGGGCTCGAAGGGTGCCTCGTGCCGGACCGGCTCGACGCCCAGCCGGCGCAACATGTCGGCGAGCACGTGGTCGTCGAGCAGCCGCAGGGTGCCGTCGGCCAGTACCTGGATCGGCGTATGCCGGTTGCCCAGGTGCCAGGCAATGCGCGCCGCTTCCGCGGCCGATCGGCAGCGGACGTCGATGACGGGCTGTACGGCGGCGCGGACGCCGAGGACGCCGTCCCCGTTCAGCGCCAAGCCATCGCCGTCGCTCAGAACGGCGGCGCGGTCGAGGTCCAAGAGGAATGGCGCACCGGCGTCGTCTTTCAGGCGAATGCGCCGGCGGTGGCGGTCTTCCCAGGTCAACGTCACCGTGCCGGCCGCCGACTCGGCCGGCCACGTCCCGGCGGCCAGAACGGAGGTCGCCCGCCGCATGATCAGAACAGAAAATACCGCTGCGCCATGGGCAGCACCTCGGCCGGTTCGCAGGTCAGCAGATCGCCGTCGGCGCGCACCTCGTAGGTCTCGGGATCGACCTCGATGGCCGGCGTCGCACCGTTCAGCACCATCGATCCCTTGTCGACCGCGCGGCAGCCGGTGACGGCAACGACGTCCTTGGAGATGCCGAGCCGCCCGCCGATTCCGTCCTCGAACGCCGCCTGCGAAACAAACGTCAAAGAGCTCTCGGTCAGCGAACGACCGAAACCGGCGAACATCGGCCGGTAGTGCACCGGCTGCGGCGTCGGGATCGAGGCGTTGGGATCGCCCATCGCCGCCGCCGCGATGCTGCCGCCCTTGAGCACGAGGTCCGGTTTGACGCCGAAGAACATCGGCTTCCACAGCACCAGGTCGGCGAGCTTGCCGACCTCGACCGAACCGACGTGGTCGGCGATGCCATGGGTAATCGCCGGATTGATGGTGTACTTGGCGACATAGCGGCGGACCCGCAGGTTGTCGTTGTCGCCGGTCTCCTCGGAAAGCCGGCCCCGTTGCTTGCGCATCTTGTCGGCGGACTGCCAGGTGCGGACGACGACCTCGCCGACCCGGCCCATGGCCTGGCTGTCCGAGGCGATCATCGAGAAGGCGCCGAGGTCGTGGAGGATGTCCTCGGCGGCGATGGTCTCGCGGCGGATGCGGCTCTCGGCAAAGGCCACGTCCTCGGGAATGCGGGCGTCCAGGTGATGGCACACCATCAGCATGTCGAGGTGTTCATCGAGGGTGTTGACGGTGAACGGGCGCGTCGGGTTGGTCGAAGACGGCAGCACGTTGGCCTCGCCGCAGACCTTGATGATGTCGGGCGCGTGGCCGCCGCCGGCGCCCTCGGTGTGGAAGGCGTGGATGGTGCGGCCCTTGAAGGCGGCGATGGTGTTCTCGACGAAGCCCGATTCGTTGAGGGTGTCGGTGTGGATGGCGACCTGGACGTCCAGGTCGTCGGCGACGGCGAGGCAGCAGTCGATCGCCGACGGCGTCGTGCCCCAGTCCTCGTGCAGCTTGAGGCCGCAGGCGCCGGCCCGCACCTGCTCGGCCAGGGCCTCGGGGCGGGACGCATTACCCTTGCCGAAAAAGCCCAGGTTCATCGGCAGGCCGTCGGCGGCCTGGATCATCCGGCCGATGTGCCAGGGACCCGGCGTACAGGTCGTCGCGTTCGTGCCCTCGGCCGGACCGGTGCCGCCGCCCAGCATCGTCGTGACGCCGGAATAGAGCGCGTCCTCGATCTGCTGCGGGCAGATCCAGTGGATGTGGGCGTCGATTCCGCCGGCGGTGACGATCCGCCCCTCGCCGGCGATGGCTTCGGTCCCGGGGCCGATGACGATGTCGACGCCGGGCTGGACGTCCGGGTTGCCGGCCTTACCGATGGCGGCGATTCGGCCGTCGCGGAGACCGATGTCGGCCTTGACGATGCCCCAGTGGTCGACGATCAGGGCGTTGGTGACGACGGTATCGACGGCGCCGTCGGCGCGAGAGGCCTGGGACTGGCCCATGCCGTCGCGGATCACCTTGCCGCCGCCGAACTTGACCTCCTCGCCGTAGACCGTGCGGTCTTCCTCGACCTCGACGATCAAATCGGTGTCGGCAAGCCGGACCCGGTCGCCGACCGTCGGGCCGAACATGGCGGCATAGGCCGCGCGCTCGATGCGATAGGGCATGGCGTCAGTCCCCCAACGGACCCTGGACCGCGGCATTGAAGCCGTGGACGGTCCGGTCTCCGGCATAGGCGACGAGCGTCACTTCGCGGGCCTGCCCGGGTTCGAATCGGACGGCGGTGCCAGCCGGGATGTCGAGGCGGAAGCCTCGCGCCTTGGCGCGGTCGAAGCGGAGCGCCGCGTTGGTTTCGAAGAAATGATAGTGCGAGCCGACCTGGACCGGGCGGTCGCCGGTGTTCTCGACCGTCAGCGTCACGGTCTCGCGCCCTTCGTTGAGGACGATCGCGCCGTCCGCGACCAGAACTTCGCCGGGAATCATAGGTGCGTCTCCCTCAACGGATCGGGTTGTGGACGGTGACCAGCTTGGTGCCGTCCGGGAAGGTGGCCTCGACCTGGATCTCGTGGATCATCTCGGCGACGCCGTCCATGACCTGGCCGCGCGCCACGACGCCGGCACCGTCGCGCATCAGTTCGGCGACCGTGCGGCCGTCGCGGGCGCCTTCGACGACGAAGTCCGAGATCAGTGCGACGGCCTCGGGATGGTTCAACTTAACCCCGCGCTCCAGCCGCCGCCGGGCCACCATCGCCGCCATGGCGACCAGCAGCTTGTCCTTTTCCCTCGGTGTCAGGTTCACCGGCGCTCCTCCTTTTTTTCGTTACACGTGCCAGAGCCGCGGCAGCGACGGCGGCAGGCCGGCGACCGTCGCCCGGAATCCGGCCCAGAACATCCCGAAGGACCGGCGAACCGCCGTGGCGTTGGTGCCCAGCCAGCGGATAACCAGGACGCCCGCAACACGGGTCGCCGCGGCCCGCACGCCCGGGCCGCCGAGCCCTTCGCGGGCGTCGGCCAGGCGGTCTTTGGCGTCGTCGCCGACATAGACGGCGGTGGCGTAGGCCGTCGCGCCATCCAGTCCGGCCGGATGGGCGAGCGGCACGGTGAGATCGCCCTCCATTCTGAACGAATCGGACCACACGGCGCGTCCCGCCCGGCAAACCTCCCAGCGGTCGTGGACGAGGCCGCGGGTCAATCGTTCGCCGTGGGCGGTGCGGCCGAACACCAGAATCTCACCGGCCAGCAGCCGGCCGCCGGGGGAAACGTCGACGCGCGTCCGCCGGCGGAGGCGGGCGCCATTGAACAGAATGGTTTCCTGCGGCAGCCATTCCAGCCACGCGCCGTCCTCGGCCGCCAACGTGATCGCCACATCGACGTCGGCGCCGGTCGATCGATAGACCTTCTCGGCGGCCTGGGCCGCGACCATGGCGCGGGCGCCGGCACCGGCCCGCGCCTCGACAGCCAATCGATCACCTCCGACCAAGCCGCCGGACGTCGTCACCAGCGCCGCCAGCGGCACGTCGCCGGGCGCCGGCGTCGGAAACAGAACCCGGAGCGGGGCCCGGTGGTAGAGGTCGTCGAGGCGGGTCGTGCCGTCGGCACCGGTGAACGCGATCGAGGCGGCGCCATCCATCGCCGTCCCGGCGGCCGGCTCAGACGGTGAGATAGCGGCGGACATCGTCCTCGACCATATCGGATGCGGCACCGGACATCACCACCTCGCCGCGGTCCATGACGAAGAAGCGGTCGGCGAGATCGCGGGCGAACTCGAAATACTGCTCGACCAGAAGGATCGCCATCTCGCCGCGCTGCGCAAGATGGCGGATGACGTGCTCGATGTCCTTGATGATCGACGGCTGGATGCCCTCGGTTGGCTCGTCCAGGACCAGGAGCCGCGGTCGGGTGACCAGCGCCCGGGCGATGGCGAGCTGCTGCTGCTGGCCGCCGGAGAGGTCGCCGCCGCGCCGGCCGAGCATGTCGCGCAGCACGGGGAACAGTTCGAACACCTCGTCGGGGATGTGGCGGAGCGCACGCGGCACAGCCGCGTAGCCCGTCTCCAGGTTTTCCTGAACGGTGAGCAGGGGGAAGATTTCGCGTCCCTGCGGCACGTAGGCGACGCCACGCGCGGCGCGCTCGTCGGGACGGCGCGTGGTGATGTCCTCGTCCTCCCAGACGATCCGCCCCTCGGCGACCGGCTGCATGCCGCAGATCGCCCGGAGCAGGCTCGTCTTGCCGACACCGTTGCGGCCCAGCACGCAGGTGACTTCGGCCTTCGAGGCGTGAACGTTCACGCCCTTCAGCGCCTGGCTGGCCCCGTAGAAGAGATCAAGGCTTTCGACTGTCAGCATGGCAAGTGCTCAGCGCCCAAGATAGACCTCGATCACCTTCGGGTTCGCCTGGACCGTCGCCATCGACCCCTCGGCGAGGACCGAGCCCTCGTGAAGCACGGTGACGCGGCAATCGAGGGACTCGACGAACGTCATGTCGTGCTCGACCACGACCACCGAGTGGTCGCGGGCGATCTCCTTCAACAGAACCGCGGTCTGCTCGGTCTCGGCGTCGGTCATGCCGGCCGCCGGTTCGTCGACCAGCAACAGGTCCGGGTCCTGCATCAGCAGCATGCCGATCTCCAGCCACTGCTTCTGGCCATGGGACAGGTTGCGCGCCAGGCGGTCGCGATGGTCCGTGAGCGAGACCCGTTCGAGCACGGCGCCGATGCGGTCGCGCTCCGCGCCCGTCAGCCGCGAGACCAGGCTGGAGAACACGCCACGGCGTTCAGAGAGCGCCAGTCCCAGATTGTCGTAGACGGTGTGGCTCTCGAACACCGTGGGTTTCTGGAACTTCCGACCGATCCCCAGGTTGGCGATGCGGGCCTCGTCGAGCTTGGTCAGGTCGGTGCCGCCGTTGAACACGACCTCGCCCGCATCGGGGCGGGTCTTGCCGGTGACGACGTCCATCATCGTCGTCTTGCCCGCACCATTGGGACCGATGATCGCGCGGAGCTCGCCGGCGGTGACGTAGAAGCTGAGACCGTTCAGCGCCCGGAAGCCGTCGAAGCTGACGGTCACGCCGTCGAGGTAGAGGATGGTGTCGTGCCGCTCGGGGCGGGCGTGGGTACCGTGGGTCATTCTGCCGGCCTTCGTGCCAAGCCGCTCATCACCGGAACCCCGCCCAGACGACCGGGTTTTCGCCCGCCGCGATCGAGGGCGTCGCCGACGGCACCGATGATGCCCTTGGGCAGGAACAGGGTGACGGCGACGAACAGCCCGCCCAGGGCGAACAGCCAGATTTCGGGGATGGCGCCGGTGAGCCAGGTCCGCGCGAGATTGACGAGGATCGCCCCGAGGATTGCACCGTGCAGCGTGCCGCGCCCGCCGACCGCGACCCAGATGACGATCTCGATGGAACCGGGCGGCGCGAACTCGCTCGGGTTGATGATGCCGACCTGCGGGACGTAGAGGGCACCGGCGATGCCGGCGAGTACGGCCGACAGGGTGAACACGAACAGCTTGTAGTACTCGACCCGGTAGCCGAGGAACCGCGTCCGGCTCTCGGCGTCGCGAATGGCGACCAGAACCTTGCCGAGCCGCGAGGCGACGATCAGCCGGCAACCGAGATAGGCGAGCGCGAGAATGATCGCGGTCGCGGCGAACAGGCCGGCGCGCGTCTCGTCGGTCTGGATGTCGAAGCCGAGGATGTCCTTGAAGTCGGTGAGCCCGTTGTTGCCGCCGAAGCCCATGTCGTTGCGGAAGAAGGCCAGCATCAGCGCGAAGGTCATCGCCTGGGTGATGATCGAGAAATAGACGCCGGTGACCCGCGAGCGGAAGGCGAACCAGCCGAACACGAAGGCGAGCGTGCCGGGCACCAGGACGACCATCAGCAGCGCGAAGGCGAAGCTGTCGAAGCCGTACCAGTACCAGGGCAGTTCCTTCCAGTTCAGGAACACCATGAAGTCCGGCAGAATCGGGTGGCCGTAGACCCCGCGTTCGCCGATCTGACGCATCAGGTGCATGCCCATGGCGTAGCCGCCGAGCGCGAAGAAGGCGCCGTGACCCAGGCTGAGGATGCCGCAGAAGCCCCAGATCAGGTCGATGCTGAGGGCCAAGAGGGCGAACGCCAGGTACTTGCCGAACAGCGCGACGACATACGTGGGGACGTGGAACGGGGACGTCGGCGGCACCAGCAGATTGAACGCAGGCACGAGCACCGCGACGGCGAACAGCAATCCGAGGACGATCCCGGCGGAGCGGTTCTCGGCGATGAATCGGGTCACGGGTCCCCCGGCCACGGCTCAGGCCTCCACGGCCCGGCCCTTGAGCGCGAACAGGCCGCGCGGGCGCTTCTGGATGAACAGGATGATGGCGACAAGGATCAGAATCTTGGCGAGCACCGCGCCGGCGTAGGGCTCGAGGAACTTGTTGGCGAGGCCAAGGCTGAAGGCGCCGACGAGGGTGCCCCACAGATTCCCGACGCCGCCGAAGACGACGACCATGAAGCTGTCGATAATGTAGCCCTGGCCCAGGTTCGGGCTGACGTTGTCGATCTGGCTGAGCGCCACGCCGGCGAGGCCGGCGATGCCGGAACCGAGCGCGAAGGTCAGCGCGTCGATGCGGCCCGTGCGGATGCCCATGGCCGCGGCCATCGGCCGGTTCTGGGTCACCGCCCGCATGCGCAACCCGAACGACGAGCGGCGGATCACCAGCATGAGGAGGGCGAACACGACGAGGCTGAAGACGATAATCCAGATGCGGTTGTAGGTGAACGAGAGGCCGCCGGCGACCTCGATGGCGCCGCTCATCCACGACGGATTGCCGACTTCGCGGTTGGTCGGGCCGAAGATGCTGCGCACGGTCTGCTGGAGGATGAGGCTGATGCCCCAGGTCGCCAGCAGGGTCTCCAGCGGCCGGCCGTAAAGGAACCGGATGACGCCGCGTTCGATGGCGATGCCGACCAGTGCCGCGACCATAAACGCCGCCGGAATGGCCACGGCGACCGAGTAGTCGAAGGCCTCCGGCATGTACGTCTGGAAGAGCTCCTGAATGACGAAGGTGGTGTAGGCGCCGAGCATGACCATCTCGCCATGCGCCATGTTGATGACGCCCATGACGCCGAAGGTGATGGCGAGCCCGACGGCGGCGAGCAGCAGCACCGATCCCAGGCTGAGACCCTGGAACACGTTGACGCCGATCCGCCACCAGGCGAGCCGTCCGTCGATGGACGCCAGCGCGGCAGCGGCAGCGTCTCGGACGGCGGCATCGGCCTCGACCGGTGCGCCATCGGCGCTGGTGACAAGGAGCCCGGCAACCAGGGAGCGGACGTCCTGATCCGACGATCGCGCCAGCACGTCGAGGGCGGCGAGCCGCGCCGGCGTTTCGGTCGCATGGGTGAGACGGATGGCGGCGAGGGCGATCTCCAGCCGTCCACGGACGCCGTCGTCGTCTTCGCGTTCGAGCGCGCGTTCGAGCAGCGGCGCGCTGTCAGCGCTTCGCGCCTTGAACACGGCGTCGGCGGCGGTGCGCCGAACGTACGGGTCCGGGCTCAGCAGGGTCAGGCTGCCCAGCGCCGCGCGGATCTCCCCGCGGAGCCGGTTGTTGACCTTGATTCGCTTGGCCTCGCGCTTGCCGACCTCGCCGATCTCGGCCAGCGTCAGCGGATCCTTGAGGACGAGCACCTTGCCGCGTTTCTCGACGATGACGACCTGGCCGTCCGACTTTCTCGTGTAGAGGCGCCGATCGAGCATCGCCTCGAGGACGGGTGTCGCGCGCGCATCGCCCGTGGCCGCCAGCCGCCCGACCGCCTCAAACTTGGCGTCGAAGCCCTTGGCGGCGAGCGCGGCGACGGCGTCGTCAAGCTCGGTCGCGGCGCTTGCCGTCCCGGAGCCCAGCGAAATGGCTAGGGCGGCGAGCAGGACGGCGAGGCGGCGGAGGTGAACGGCCATGGCAAACGGATTTCCGCCGAAAGGAACGAAAGAATACTGTGGGTGATGGACGCGTGCGCGGCGGGCCGGGGGCGGCGGTGACCACCCCCGGCACGCTCGCGGGCGTTTAGTTGACCTGCCCCATGTACTTGGGCTCGGTGCAGTTGCCGCAGACCCACGGATAGGTCCAGTTGGCGGTGAGCTTGGCGCTCTCGGGGATGAAGTCCGACCACGCGTCGCCGACGACCACGCTTTCGGTCTCCCAGACGACATCGAACTGCCCGTCGTCCTGGATCTCACCGATGAGCACCGGCTTCGACAGGTGATGGTTGACGTTCATCACCGCGGTGCCGCCGGTGAGGTTCTTGACCTGCTGGCCGTACATCGCCTGGCGCACGGCGTCGACGTCGGTGGAGCCGGCCTGCTTGACCGCCTGCACCCACATCTTGAAGCCGATGTAGTGGGCCTCCATCGGGTCGTTGGAGACGCGGTCCTCGTTGCCGATGAACGCGTGCCACTTCTCGATGAAGGCGTCGTTCTCCGGCGTGTCGACGCTCATGAAGTAGTTCCATGCGGCGAGATGACCGACCAGAGGTCCGGTATCGATGCCGGCCAGTTCCTCTTCGCCAACCGAGAAGGCGACGACGGGAATGTCCTCGGCGCTGATGCCCTGGTTGGCCAGCTCCTTGTAGAACGGCACGTTGGCGTCGCCGTTGATGGTCGAGACGACGGCCGTCTTCTTGCCGACCGAGGCGAACTTCTTGACTTCGGCAACGATGGTCTGCCAGTCCGAGTGTCCGAACGGCGTGTAGTTCTCCATGATGTCGACATCCGAGACGCCCTTGGAGTTCAGGAACGCCCGAAGGATCTTGTTGGTCGTGCGCGGATAGACGTAGTCCGTTCCCAGCAGGACCCAGCGGGTGGCGCCGCCGCCATCCTCGCTCATCAGGTATTCGACCGCCGGAATCGCCTGCTGATTGGGCGCGGCGCCCGTATAGAAGACGTTGCGCGAGCTTTCCTCGCCCTCGTACTGGACCGGATAGAACAGCAGCCCATTCAGCTCCTCGAACACCGGCAGCACGGACTTCCGCGACACCGAAGTCCAGCAGCCGAACACGACGTCGACCTTCTCCTGCGAGATCAATTCACGCGCCTTTTCGGCAAAAAGCGGCCAGTTCGACGCCGGATCGACGACGACCGGCTCCAACTTCTTGCCCAGCAGGCCACCCTTTTTGTTTTGGTCGTCGATCAGCATCAGCATGACGTCCTTCAACGTCGTCTCGCTGATCGCCATGGTGCCCGACAGCGAATGCAGGATGCCGACCTTGATGGTCTCTTCCGCCTTCGCAACCCAAGACGGCAGCGTGATCGCCGCCGCGACGGCCAGCGCGACCGTACCCCGAATGAATGACTTCATTGTGTCCCTCTCCAATGCAGGGGGTTTGCAACCTCTGCTCCTGCAGCAACGCGCGTGCCAAAGATCACGAACAGCGCTGTGGAGGAGTGGCAATGCGTTGATTCTGAGCGAATCTTCCCGAGCCCATGGTCGCTTTTGGGCAGCGGTTCGGTCCGTCGCGCGTGGTCAAAGGGTCGACCAAAAAAAGAAATATGCTCAATATTTAGTCACGCTTGTGCGTGTGCACAAATTTTAAGCGAAATCGCCAGGGGCGGTGAACATCACCGAAGTTGTCTCGGGCATCGCCTGTCAGCGCGGTCGGCGAATGAGTCGTTCGAATCATCACTTAATATATTGTTTTTACTACGGATTATGGCGACGAGGCTGGACCTCGCGTTCGGCACCCGCAGTCGCACGGACGGCCAGGGCCGTTTGGCATGCCGATTGCGTGGAAAGCCTCATAATGCATCTAGGGTTCCGGCCGGCGCGATCCGGCGACTGGACCGAGGGGTGCACTCCCCTGCGGACGCAGGTGGAGCCACGGCGGGACAAAAGCCCGGGAGATCCGCACCGTGAAGGAGGTGTGTTCTCGCGGACCGTGTCGTCGGAGTTCACCCGCCTGATCATTCCTCCTCACGTGCTTCGTACCCTCAGTTGGAGGAAGGAAGATCATGATCACACGCACCAAGGCCATCGGCCGGCGCCTCGTCGTCGCCGTCCTCGCCGCGCTCACCCTGTTCGTCGGCTCCGCCCAGGCGGAGGAGCGGACGTCTTTCCGGATCGCCTGGTCCATCTACGTCGGCTGGATGCCGTGGGGCTACGCGGCCGACAGCGGCATCATGAAAAAGCGGGCCGACAAGTACGGCATCGAAGTCGAGATCGTGCAGATCAACGACTACATCGAGTCGATCAACCAGTACACCGCCGGCGCCTTCGACGGCTGCTCCATGACCAACATGGACGCCCTGACGATCCCGGCCGCCGGCGGCGTCGATTCGACGGCACTGATCGTCGGCGACTTCTCGAACGGCAACGACGGCATCGTCCTCAGACGCGGCACCTCGGTCGCCGATCTGAAGGGCGAACAGGTCTACCTCGTCGAGCTCTCGGTTTCCCACTACCTGCTGGCGCGCGCGCTGGACGAAGCCGGTCTCAGCGAACGCGACCTCAAGATCGTCAACACCTCCGATGCCGACATCGTCGCGGCGTGAGGTGGCCCCACTTCGTTGGACAGCTCGGCGGCTTGGTTAAGGTGTACTCCGCTCACTGATCATGCCGCCAGATTCCTTTTGATATGACCTCCTGGTTGGTGTTGTGGCGCCTGTGGAGATGTGGTCAAGGCG
>Ga0209568_1000050_pt1 | contig 42278 bp, 42 predicted proteins | sample WorMetOlspDAHAB2_FD_187406 | JGI IMG/M metagenome (GOLD analysis project Ga0209568, IMG submission 187406) | Marine gutless worms symbiont microbial communities from Max Planck institute for Marine Microbiology, Germany - Olavius sp. DAHAB.2... ...
GGCTCCGACAGTACCGCCGCAACTTCGTTGCGCTGCGCCGCCGTCAACTCATCGACACGCGAGAACCAGTCCCGAAAGCGCTCGTGATCCATCTCTCTGACTCCCAAAGCGTATCGAGAGGGATTCCACCACAATGCCTACGAATCGCGAATTGAGCCATTCAAAAACATCCGGCAGCGGCATCCTGAAGGATCCCCCAAGGTCGGCTGGCGCCACCTTGCGCCCCCGAAAGCCAGTCCCCGGTTTGTAGGCGACGTCACCGGCCGGCTGATGGCGAACCACCCGTTGGCAGTCCTTCTTCGTGATGGTCACCTTGGTTTCGGCATGCACCGTGGCGGGCAGCGCGGAAAGCAGGAAACCAGCCGCAAGCGGCAGCCCGCAAAAACCGAAAACAGACGCCATGAGGCGCCGCATATTGGTCGAAAGATATCGCATCGAGACTCCAATGGTAACACGCCGGCCTTAATATTTCGTATCTGCGCCCATCCCGGTATAGTCATGGTCGGGTCGTTTTTTTATGGAACCCAGTCAAACGAGGAGAAGCTCTCATGTCCGCCCGCTGCCGCCCTTTGGCTTTCTGCATTTGCCTTTTCACCTTGGCCCTTTTCGGGGGCACGCCGCCGGCATTGGCCGACAGTTCCCCGCTCGAGGTGGCGCAGGGCGGCACCATCATGCAATGCATGGAACGATGCATCCGGGCCGAGGGAAAAGCCGAAAAAGCGACCTGCAAATCCCGTTGCGCGCACATCTCGTCGCAACCGCGGAAACAGAAGGACTGCATGGGCATCTACAAAAGTTGCCAGCGATCCTGCGGATCGAGCAAGCAGTGTCAGCGGGGTTGTAAAGCCAAGTTGATGAAATGTTCGTAGTCGGCGTGAACCTGCTCTAGGACTTCACCTCATTCAGCAGGGTCCGCACCAGAATCCGAGCCGATTCCTCCGGCTTCAGGCCGGCGTCCTTCACCCAATCCAGACAGCGGTCGTAATGATACCTGGCGATGGAAAGGCGCGTGGGGCTCGGTTTGTCATTACTGACGCTCAGTATTTTCTTTCGGTATTCGAGCAGCATTCGCACCCGGACCTTCTCCTTGCGGTCGGGAAAGACGGCGTTTCCAAGACGTGACGACACCCAAGTCGCCGATGCCTCCAAGTTTCGGCGACCTGCATTCAGCCGGGTCACCGCCGCGGCGGCGACAGCCCGTTTGAGCTCCGTCGAATAACCCATGCGTTCCGGTCTCGGTTGCCCATTGCCATGGACCAAGGCCCATGTCTCTAAACTTGTTCTAGGTCGCTTATGGTTACCATAGGGTAAACAACGGCAAATGTTACGCCAAAGCGTCGGCCAGCCGTTGGAACGCCTGATTGTCCCCCGGCAAGCCCAGGCGGATGACCCCCGGCCTTCCGGGGAAAGCACGGGTCCAGATTCCCTGCTGGGCCAGATGCACATGGATGTCACCGCCCGCAGCCCGATACAGGCCGTAGAGGGGCGTGCCGCCCAACCGGTCCAGACCGGCCTTTTCCATGATCGAATCGAGCCGCCCGGCATCCGCCGCCAAACGCCGCCGCGTCTCGTTGATCCACGTCACGTCACTCAAGGCGCGTCGGCCGATCTCCAATGCCGGTCCGGCGACGGACCAAGGACCGAGCGATTGACGGATTTGGTCGCCCGTTGGGCCGTCGGTCAGCGCGAACCCGAGGCGCAGTCCGGCGAGGCCGAAAAACTTCCCGAAGGAACGCAGGACCACCAGACCTTCGGCACCCGTCTCGCCGGCAACGCTGAATTCCGGCACCACGTCGGCGAATGCTTCGTCGACCACCAAATGGCCGCCCCGCGCTGCGGCTTCCCGGGCCCTTGCGCGCAACTCAGCCGGGGGATACGTCGCACCGTCCGGATTGTTCGGTTGGACGACAATGGTGACGTCCGCATCGGCGGGCCAGTCACTCCCGTGGTCGAACTCCTCCACCGAATGCCCGGCAAGGCGCCAACAATGGGCGTGTTCCGTGTAGGTGGGTCCGGCCACGGCGACCCGTGATTCGGTCCGCAGGCGCGGCAACAACTGAATCAGTGATTGGGTTCCCGGCGCCGGCACCAGGGCGGCGCTGTCTGGAGCGCCATAGCAGGCTCGGGCCGCCGAAATCAGATCTTCAAGATCGCCGGCCTCCGGCAATCGCTGCCAATGGTGCGCCTCAACGCCCGTCACCGGATAGGCAACGGGGTTGATCCCCGTCGAGAGGTCCAGCCATTGGTCCCTGGGGATGCCGTAGGTGCGTGACGCCTCGTCCAGATTGCCGCCATGGACCTGAGTTTCGAGATTACCCACCGATCCGCCTCCGGCCGCCATCACGACCGCTCACGGGCCATTTTTCCACGCCGCTGCTTGATCCAGTTTTCAGCCCTCTCCAGGCCGTCCGCCAAGCGCGGGAACCGTTGGCGCAATCGCTGGCGCACCAGTCTGGCCCTCGGCGATACCAGGGAAAGCACATAAAGACCAATGAGAAGAAACAGAATCCCCTGCAGGAAGGGCAGGAACAGGCCCGCCACGCCAAGCAGCACGAAAGCCCAGCCGGTGATGGTAAGACCCAATCGCCGTCGCGCAGACATGGGGGCTTAATTTCTCTCTTTGTCCAGGTGCTCGACGAAAACCGCGACGGATTCCTCAAGGCCGCGGTTGCGGTCCAGGGATTCGCGGGTCTCCTCGGCGAACGGGGTGCGCGACAAAACCCGAAAGACCTCCGCCGCGCCGTCATGGAAGCCCCCGGTGACGCCTGCCTCGCGGAAGGTCGCGGCGATCTCCTCCATTTCACCGACCCACCGGCCGGAATCGGCGGGAATGAAGGGAATGCGAACCTCCATGCGGGCCAGATCGGCGCTTTGGCTATGCTCGAACTCGGCGATCAGGGTGTCATAAACGCCAAGCGACCGGGCCGCCATCAACAAGGCCGTGTGGAGCGTCCAGGTGCCCTTGGTCAAGGCCGCGTAGCACATCTTGATGGCCGAGGCCTGGCCCGCTTCCGGGCCCGACGGCTTGATCTCGAAACCGCAACCGTCCAAGGCCTCCATGAGGCTCGTATCGGGGCCGGACACATAGAACCGCGGCTTTCCCTTCCCCGGCGCCAGGCCGATGATGCCGGCGTCGATGAACGGCGCGCCCGTTGCCTCGATCACCGCCGCCACTTGCTTCGCCGTCTCCGGCGATATGGCATTGCAATCCACATAGGTGAGCCGGTTACCCGATTCCGTCATCGCCGCGGCCACCTCGCGGGCCAATCCCAGGGCCGAGGCCGGTGGCAGGATGGACAGGAACAGATCCGCCTCCGTGACCAGGGCCTGCATATCCGCCACGTCCCGCAGCCCTCCTGCCTCCGCCAATTTGCGCGAACGTTCGCTGCGCCCCGCCAGGCAGGTGATGGCGTCATGGCCGTGTTCCCTGAGCGCCCGGCCGACGGCATGGCCCATGTCTCCGGGGGCGACGATGGCGATGGTCATTTTTGTCATTATCGGTTCCTAAGCATTGAATTGACGCAGGAATGTACCGGGTTGGCCGGCGTCGGCCAACAGGCCGCCGGCGTCGGCGACGTGAACGCCGTTGACCCAGACTCCATGGAGGCCCACGGCGTCCGTGGTCAACCGCGATGTCCCGCCGGGCAGGTCGAAGACCCGACGTTTCGGCCCGCGGCCGACGGTGGCGGGATCGAACAGGACCAGGTCCGCCATGCAACCGGGCTGGATCCGGCCGCGTTCGGACATGCGGAAGATGTCCGCGGGCTTGCCGGTCAACTCATGCACCGCCTGCTCCAGGGGCACGACACCCAAGTCGCGGGACCAGTGACCCAGCAGGTGCAACCCGAACCCGGCATCGCAGAAGAACGTCAGGTGGGCGCCGGCGTCGCTGAGCGCCACGGAAGCATGGGGGTGGCGGATCATCCGGCCCACCGCATCCTCGTCGGAATTCAAAAGCACCGCCGTGAACACCGTCGCAAGATCCTCGGCCAAGGCGAAGTCCAGCATCCAGTCCAGGGGATGCGCCCCGGCGTCGGCGGAAAGATCCGCGACCGTGCGGCCTTCCAGGTCACGGTTCTTCGGATCGGCCACCTCGATGACCTCCAGCTTGTCCCATTCACCATTGAACAGCCGCACCCCCGCCGGCTCGGCCAGTTCCGCCTTGACTGCGGCGCGGAAGGACGCATCACCCAGAACCGACGGCAGATCCCCCGCCCCCGCCTTCATGGCCGGCGACCAGGCCGCCAGGCTCTCGAAGGGATAGGCGGACCGCAGCGTGAAATCCATGGTCAGGGGACAGCATGACACCTGGCCCCACAGTTCCCGGCCGCGGCCGTTGGCGTCGCTGATCTGCCGCAGTTCATCCAGGGTGCCGCGCGGCTTGGTGGAATTGTGGAGCAACGCGGCGATCATGATCGGGCGCCCGATCTTCTCCGACAGCGTCTCCAGGTAGGGGACATCCGTGCGATCACCCTTGGTCAGCATGAAGATGCCGCGACCGCTTCCCGCCATGGCGGTGCCGAGGGCCTCCAGCTCCCGGTCATCGGCTAGCCTGGACGGCATGGGGATGCCCTTGTCACCGTTGTGCTGCGGCGCCGTCGAGGTGGCGAACCCGACGGCCCCGGCGGCCATGCCGCCGGAAACGATATCGCACATGGCCGCCAGTTCGGCATCATTCGCCGGGCGCTCGACGGCGGCCTCTTTCATGACGTAGGTGCGGACCGCCGAGTGACCGACGAAGGCCGCCACGTTGATGGCCGTGCCGCGCTTCTCGATGAAGTCGAAGTATCCGGGGATATCCTCGAACTCCCATTGGATTCCGGCCCTGAGCGCGTCCAGGGACATACCCTCCACCTGGGTCAGATTGCGCATGATCAGGTCCCGGTCGTCGGCCCGGCAGGGCGCGATGGTGAACCCGCAGTTGCCGATCACCGCGGTGGTGACACCCAGCGCCGGTGACGGATGGAGGTTGGCGTCCCAGGTAATCTGCGCGTCGTAATGGGTATGGGTGTCGATGATGCCGGGCATGAGCGCCAGGCCCTCGGCATCGACTTCCATGGCACCGTCAACGGCAAGCCCTTCGCCGACGGCGGCGATCCGGCCGGCTTCCACGGCGACATCCCGACCGGAGACTGCCGGTGCCCCCGTCCCGTCAATGACGGTGGCGTTACGGATGATGAAATTCATGCACGTCTTCTCCCTGGCGGCCCGGCGACGCTATCAGCTTCCCCGAAGACAATCGAGTCCCCGGCGCTGTCGCCTGCCGCCAGACAGATATGGTGGGATCGGCGCCTAATCGCCAGGGGTATCGCTGGCCCGGGTGGTCAGCCGGTCCTTGATGAGGCCGAAAAACAGGTTCGGATCTTCGTCGCCCGTATAGCGCCAGCCCAGGTGCTCGCCGCAGCCCGAACAGAGCGCGAAATTCCAGTCGTAGCCGCGAAACCAGGTGAACTCGTCCGTCGGGTTGCCTTGATCGACGGCGCCGGGGGCCTCGACGAAACAGAGGATGCGGTAGACCATCCCGGCCGGATTGAAGAAGACGTGTTCGTGGCCGTTCAGCGACAGGGCCCAACGGGTCCGGGTGATGAGGGTCTCGCAGCGGGCACAGAAGATGGAGTCATCCTCCTTCTCCTCCAACTCGGCATCCAGTTCGCTGTCGGGAGAGAGTTGCAGCATTCCTTCGGCACCCGTCCCTTACGGACCGACCACAAGGCCCGCTCCCATTCTACGGAAAAGGCCGGTGATACGCATCAACCCTGTGGCGGCGCTTGACCCGCCGCCTGGCCAGTCAGACCTTGGATGATTTTCTTGCGCAGGTAATCCAGACCGAAGATCAACGGCACGCCCAGCCAGGCCACCAGGTAGACCGTATGATCCACAGGCCCCGTCCCCAGCACGTGGCCGACGGGGGGATAATACAGGATGGCCCAGGAGAACAGGGCCTCGAAGGTGATGCCGGCAACCAGCAGCGGGTTGCTGAAGGCGTTCGCATCAATGCCCGAACCGAACCGGGAGCGCCGCCCGAACAGGTTGCCGATCTGCATCAGCAGGATCGACGAGAGGGCGATGCCCGTGGCCGAATGATAGAGCGGGTCGCCGGCGGCAAGTTCCTGGCCCCAAACCCACCCGCCGGCGGTCAGCACCCAGAAGAAGAGACCCAGCGAGAAACTCGCCTCGATGAGCCCCAGGAACCCGTAACTGTGGGCGATCATCCGCAGGTCCAACAGGCCCTGCTTGCGGCTTCTGGGCGGCTGGCGCATGACCTCCGGATCAGGCTTCTCCTGGCCCAGCGCCATGGACGGGACGATGTCGGTGCCGAGATCGATGCTGAGGATCTGGATCACCGTCAAGGCCAGCGGCACGGGGAACAGCATGTAGATGAGATAGGGCATGATCTCCGGGCCATTGGAGACCAGCACGTAGTTGGTGAACTTGCGGATGTTGGCGAAGATGGTCCGGCCTTCCTCGATCCCGGCGACGATGGAGGCGAAATTGTCATCCAGCAGGATCACCTGCGCCGCCTCACGGGCCACGTCCGTGCCGCCCTTCCCCATGGCGATGCCCACATCAGCCGATTTCAGGGCCGGCGCGTCGTTGACGCCGTCGCCGGTCACGGCGACCACCCGGCCCAGTTGATGCAGGCCGTTGACGATCTTCATCTTCTGCTCCGGTGTCGTGCGGGCGAACACGGAGACGCCGGCCTTGAGGCGCTCGACCACATCGGCGTCCCGCATCTCCGAAAGCTCGGCCCCGGTCACCGTGGCTTCACCGAGGGGCAAGCCCTCGGGCACCATGCCGGCCTGGCGCGCGATGGCCTCGGCCGTCGCCGGATGATCGCCGGTGATCATGATCATGCCGATGCCGGCGGTCTGGCACTTGGCGACGGCGTCGGGGACCTCGGCACGCAGGGGGTCCTCGAGCCCCAGGAACCCGAGGAACACCAGGTCGCGCTCCAATTCGTCCTGGCGCCATTTTCCGTCCGCCGCCTCGGACGGCGTAGGGCCGAGGGCAACGGCGATCACCCGCTGCCCCTGTGCGGCCATGTCCTGCAAGGTACGGTCGGCAGTCGCCAAAATGGCCGCATCCGCCGCGAGGGTCCCGCCCGCATCATCCGCGACATGGGTGATCAATGGCCGCAGCACCTCCCAGGCCCCCTTGACGGCGAACGCCGGGGCGTCGCCGTCGGTCCAGATCCCGACGGCCCGGCGTTTTTCCACATCGAAGGGGAAGCGCTCAATCGCCGCATCCAAAACATCCCCGGGCGCGCCGCCGTCGGCCGCCAGGCGATGGGCCACCGCCTCATCCAAGGGGTCGCCACGCCAGCCGGTCTCGCCTGTCTCCAGGTCGGAGGCCGCCAGGGCCGCCTCCAGGCAGCGCCGCCGCCTGGCAGGACCGGCGTCCGCCCCGTCCGGAGCGGCGACGCGGGTCACCGCCAGCCGGTTCTCCGTCAGGGTGCCGGTCTTGTCCGTGCAGATGACATGCACGGCGCCCATGGCCTCGACGGCGTTGAGGCTTTTCACCAGGACGTTGCGCTTGGCCATGCGCAGGCTGCCCATGGCCAGGGACAGGGTGAAGGTGGGTAGCAGCCCCTCCGGCACGTTGGCGACGATGATCCCCATCATGAACACCAGGTTGACCCAGAGCGAGCGCTCGGCCAGCACCCCGTAGGTGAAGAAGGTCAGCCCCATGGCCACGGCAATGATGGTCAGCACCCTGACCATGCGGGCTGTCTCCGCCTCCAGGGGGGACGCCTTGCGGCGGATGTCCCTGGAAAGCATGGCGATGCGGCCGAACTGGCTGCGGAAGCCGGTGGCGAAGACCACGCCGCGGCCCGACCCCCTGAGCACGGCGCATCCGGCGAAGGCCAGGTTGTCGCTTTCCGCCAGTGGTTTCTCGGTGGCATCGGCCTTCAACGGTATGGGGATCGCCTCGCCGGTCAGCGGCGCGTTGTTGACCACCACGTCATGGCTTTCCACCAGCCGGCAGTCGGCGGGCACCCGATCGCCCTCGCGGATGACCACCACGTCGCCGGGCACCAAATCATCGGCGGCAACGTCCCGCTCGGCCCCGTCGCGCACCGCCCGGACCCGTTGCGGCAGAAACTTCTTGAGCTCTTCCATGGCCCGCTCGGCGCGGAACTCCTGGACGAAGCTGAACAGCGCGTTGAGCACGGAAACGCCCAACAGCGCCCAGCCCAGCACGTTCATCTGCTCGCCCGGCTGGATGTAATGGGCGACGAAGCAGATGCCGGCGGAGATATCCAGGAGGATGGTGAAGAAGTTGGTGAACTGGCGGCCCAGGCTTTTCAGCCACCACAGCCGTTTCGGCGCCTCCAGGGTATTGGCGCCCACCTCCCGGCGCCGCGCCGCCACCTCGTCGGTCGTCAGGCCGTCGGCGCGGGAATGCAGGTAGGCATGCACCTCGGTGACGGGGATATTTTGGATATGGCCGACCATCTCAGGGCAGCCCGTGATAGATGGCGACGTCGCAGGGCGCGTCGCGCAGGATCTTCTCCACCGGATCGCCGAACTTCAGCGGCCCCGCCAGGCTGGACCGGGGGGCTTCCAGGGCCATCAGGTCGGCCCGCATGTGGCCGGCCTCGATGAGCGCTTCGCCGGCCCAGTTGTCGGAAATCCTCACGGCACTGTCGAGGCGCGCGCCCTCCAGATCGACGCCGGCGACGATCTCGCGTTCCAGGGCGGCCAGGCCGGCCGCCGCCTCGTGCCGGAGCGCGCCTGCGTCCTCGGCGGAAAGCTGGCGGAACTTCAGCGTCCCGACACGAACCACGTGCAACAGGCGCAACTCCTGGAGCGACGACGCCAGCAGTTCCAAAAGCGCATGGGCGGTGATCGAGCCGGGCCGGTGGCCGGCCACCGGCAACAGCAATCGGCGCACCACGCCGAGCAGTCCCGGCTGCACGACGCGCAACGCCACGACCGTGTATTTCTGATGCTTGAGCAGTTGTTCGGAGACCGTGCCCGTCAACAGGCCCCGCCGACCCGGCCTGGTGCGCAGGCCACAGAACACGACGGTTTCCGGACCTTCCGGCAACATCTCCACGAGACCGCCGAAGGCGCCCCGGCGCATGGGGCCGATGTCGATGCCAACCTCGATCCCGAGGTTGGAAGCCATATGACGAATGGCGGCGAACTTCTCGGCCAAGGCCTGTCCGGAGATGTCGGTGGTCTCCAGGTGCAGGACCGTCAGTTTCTTTTCGGGGCGTTGCGCCGCCGCCTGCAAGGCGTAGGCGGCGATCCAGTCACCGTTCACGGAGCCGTCATAAGCGAGGAAGATGGACATGGGAACCTCCTCTATCGGAGGGTCATGTTCCATTGTCTCAGCATCGGCGGTAACGCGCCATGATCCTGCTCAAGGCACCGGGCCGGGCCCGATGGCCTCAGTCGATGGCCAGTTCCTTGGCGAAATGGAACCGCCGCACACCGCCGCCGATGGTCTTCGTGGATTGTGCCTCGGCCACCTCCTCGCGGACCAGATCGTAGCCCCGCGCCTGGTAGGTGGCGAGGGCCGCTCCCTGCACCTCGGAGGTGGACAGGATCAGCCGCGCGTAACCCCTATCCCGGCAGAAGGCCTCGATGTGATCAAGCAGCCGGTTGCCGATCCCTTGGCGGCGGCGGCCCGGGTCGACGTACATGCGCCGCAATTCCGCCTCTTCATGGGAATGCCTTTCGATACCGACCATGCCGGCAAGGTCCCGGCCCGCCATGGCGACCCAGAAGCCGCTGCCGGGGACGGATTGGAAAATCTCGGGGATGCGGCCCATCTCGGTAGCGATGGACTGTTCCACGTAATCGGCGAAGGCGGTTTCCATGCCCGGCGGCGCCAGTTCAGCGTTGACTGTCCGGAACAGCGCCAGCACCGCGTCGCGGTCCTGGTCCTCGTAGGCGCGGATGAGAATGCCGGCGGCCATGGGCGGCACGCCTCACCCTTTCAGCTTGTCGCGCAACATCTGGTTGACGGCTTGCGGGTTGGCCTTGCCGCCCGTCGCCTTCATGACCTGGCCGACGAACCAGCCGATGGCCTTGTCGTTGCCGCCGCGTACGTCGTCGGCCTGGTCCGGGTTGGCGGCGATCACCTCATCCACGGCGGCCTCAATGGCGCCCGTATCGGTGATCTGCTTGAGGCCCTTGGCCTCGACGATGTCGCCCGGGTTCTTCGACGTCTCGAACATCTCCTCGAACACGTCCTTGGCGATGCGCGTCGAAATGGTCCCGTCGGCCAAAAGGTCCAGCAACTCGCCCAGTTGTTCCGCCCCCACGGGACTTTCGGTGATCTCCAGCCCGGCGGCATTCAAGGCCCCGAACAGGTTGGTGGTCAGCCAGTTGACGGCGGCTTTGGGATCGCGCTGGCCGCGCTTGCCGTCCGGGCCGCCGTGCATGACGGTCTCGTAGAACTCGGCCGTCTCCTTCTCGGCGACCAGCACGCCGGCGTCATAGGCCGAGAGGCCGTAATCGGTCATGAACCGGGCCTTCTTCTCGTCGGGCAACTCGGGAAGGGTGGCGGCGATGGTATCCACGTATTCGGGCGCCAGGTTCAACGGCAGCAGGTCTGGGTCCGGGAAATAGCGGTAATCGTGGGCGAACTCCTTGGCCCGCATGGAGCGCGTCTCCGAGCGGTTCGGATCGAACAGGCGGGTCTCCTGGACCACCTCGCCGCCGGTCTCCCAGACCTCCACCTGTCGGGCCGCCTCCACCTCGATGGCCTGCATGATGAAGCGCATGGAGTTGACGTTCTTGATCTCGGCCCGGGTGCGGTAGTCGGTCTCGCCGAGAAGGCGCACGGAAACGTTCACGTCGGCCCGCATGGAACCCTGCTCCATGTTGCCGTCGCAGGTCCCGAGATACCGGAGGATGGAGCGCAGCTTGCGGACGAACATGCCGGCCTCTTCCGGCGAGCGGATGTCCGGCTTGGAGACGATCTCCATGAGGCAGACGCCGGCCCGATTCAGGTCGATCATGGAGCGCTTCGGGTCCTGGTCATGCATGGACTTGCCGGCGTCCTGCTCCATGTGCAGGCGTTCGATGCCGACCTCGCGGGTGGCGCCGTCCGGCAGGTCGAGCACCACCACCCCCTCGCCGACGATGGGATGCTGGTACTGGCTGATCTGGTAGCCCTGCGGCAGGTCGGCGTAGAAGTAGTTCTTGCGCTCGAACACGGAGTGCAGGTTGATCTTCGCCTTCAAGCCGAGCCCCGTGCGCACCGCCTGTTCGACGCACATCTCGTTGATCACCGGCAGCATCCCGGGCATGGCCGCGTCGACCAGGGAGACCTGGGTGTTGGGCTCGGCGCCGAAGGCCGTCGGCGAGCCGGAGAACAGCTTGGCGGCGGACGTCACCTGGGCATGAACCTCGAGGCCGACCACGACCTCCCAATCGCCCTGCTCGCTCTGGATCACGTAACCCATGTCAATCCATCTCCCCCTGGCCCCCCAGGTATTTGGGTTTGGCGGTGAATTGGGCGGCCCGCTCGATGGCGTCGGCGGCCCGGAACATGGTCTCCTCGTCGAAGGGCTTGGCGACGATCTGCAGGCCCAGCGGCAGACCATCGGCGTCCAGGCCCGCCGGCACGCTGATGCCGGGGAGCCCCGCCATGTTGGCGGGCACCGTGAACACGTCGTTCAGGTACATGGCCACCGGGTCGTCCATCTTGGCGCCCACCGGGAAGGCGGCGTTGGGGGCGGTCGGCGTGAGCAGCACGTCCACGTCTTCGAAGACGGACCGGAATTCGTTCAGGATCTTGGTCCGCACCTGCTGGGCCTTGACGTAGTAGGCGTCGTAATAACCCGCCGACAAGACGTAGGTGCCGATCATCACCCGGCGCCGCACCTCGGCGCCGAAGCCCTGGCCGCGGGTATTGGCGTACATGTCGTCGAGACTATCGCCGTCGACGCGAAGCCCGTAGCGCACCCCGTCGTAGCGGGCCAGGTTGGAAGACGCCTCCGCCGGGGCGACGATGTAATAGGCCGGTAGCGCGTACTTGGTGTGCGGCAGGGAGACGGGCACCATCTCGGCGCCCTGATCGCGCATCCAATCGGCGCCCTGGTCCCAGAGCGCCTGGATCTCGGCGGGCATGCCGTCGAGGGTGTATTCTTTGGGGATGCCGACCCGCAAGCCCCGGATATCACCGGTGATGGCGGCGGCGAAATTGGGCACCGGAATGGGGGCGGAGGTGGAATCCTTCGGGTCGTGCCCGGACATGGCCTCCAGCATGAGGGCGCTGTCGGCGACGGACCGGGCGAAGGGTCCGGCCTGGTCGAGGCTGGAGGCGAAGGCGACGATGCCCCAGCGCGAGCACCGCCCATAGGTGGGTTTCAGGCCGACGACGCCGCAGAGGCTGGCTGGCTGGCGGATGGAACCGCCCGTGTCCGTGCCGATGGAGGCCGGGCAGACGTTGGCGGCGACGGCGGCCACGGACCCCCCCGATGAGCCGCCGGGCACCAGGTCCTCGCCGTTCGCCCCCACCCAGGGGTTCTTCACGGGCCCGTAGTAGCTGGTCATATTGGACGAGCCCATGGCGAACTCGTCCAGGTTGGTCTTGCCCAGCATCACCGCGCCGGCGTCGCGCAGTTTTGCCGAAACGGTGGATTCATAGGTCGGCTGGAAGCCGTCCAGGATGTGCGAGGCCGCCGTGGTCAGCGTGCCGTCCGTGCAGAACAGATCCTTGACGGCGATGGGGATGCCGTCCAACGCGCCCCGGGCCTCGCCACGGGCCCGCCGGGCATCGGACTCGGCGGCCCGTTCGCGGGCGATCTCCGGGGTCTCGGTGATGAAGATGTTGAGGTCCCGCGCCTTCTCCATGGCGGCGATGCAGGCCTCCGTCAATTCGGCGGCGGAGAAATCGCCGGCGGCCAGGCCGTCGCGGGCCTCGACAAGGCCGAGATCATTGAGCGCCGCCATCAGTCCACCACCTTCGGCACGGCATAGAAATCCTTCACCCGGTCCGGCGCGTTGGCCAGGACCTTCTCCGTCACGTCGCCGTCGGTGACCGCATCGGCGCGCTGATGCAGGGTCATCTCGGCCACGGAACTCATGGGCTCGACGCCGTCCGTGTCCACCTCGCCCAACTGCTCGACCCAGCCGATGATGTTGTTCAACTCACCGGCCAGCGGCTCCAGTTCCGCCTCACTGATATTGATGCGCGCCAGGAAGGCGATGCGGCGGACGTCGTCACGATCAAGCGACATGGGGAAGGTTCCTTTGCATGCGGGGCGAACCCGCGCCTTTGAGCGGCGCGGAAGGTATCACCGGGCGGGCCGATTCACAACACGCGGGCGGCCATGTCCGGCAGCGGGAGCCCCGGCCCGTCCGGTCACCGGGTCCATGCGGGCGGAATGCGCTTACGCCCGATGGTTGGCGAACAGCCAGGAGCGGACGTTCCATATTCGGCCGGAACTAGCGGACCATGACGATGACGACAATGCCGGCGGCGAGCAGCAGCGAGCCGAAGATGCGCTGCCCCATGTCCGCTTCCTTCAGCCACATGCCGCCCAGAAGCACCGAGAACGGGATCGATGCCTGGCGCACGGCGTTCACCGCTGCGACCTCGCCGCCGCCCGCGTAGGCGAGCAGGATCAGCAAGTAGGAGACGTAGCACAACACCCCGATCTTGACGTAAGGCCAGGGGGAGCGCAGCCACGGGAAAAGGCTGATAAAGCTCACCCTCTTTCCGCCGAACATGGTGAACACCAGAATGAACCCCGGCAGGGTAAAGACGAAGGTCCAGAAAAAGATCACCGACGGTGCGACCACCTGCACGGCGCGGGCATCGGCGATGGAGTTGACGGCCGTCCCGACCATGGCGAGCAGCGCGAACATCAAGGTCACCGGATTATCGAGCATGCGCACGCCGCGCTTGTACTGCAGCCAAAAGGCCCCGGCGATGACCATGGCAATGCCGACCAGCGCCAACGGCGAATAGAGGACGCCCAGGAAAAGAGCACTGACCGCAGCGATGAATGCGGGCGAAGAACGGGCAATGGGATAATAGGCTGAAAGATCACCGCGGCGCAGCATCGTCACCAGCGATGCCGTATAGATCAGCTTCGCCGTCACCGTGATCGCCAGCAGATGCCAGATCTGAGTGATCGCGAGCAAATCGTAATCGGCGATCAGCGAATGGGCGCCGGCGAAGATCACCAGCATGACGCTGTTGCCGACGAAGGCCCCTTCCGGCGAAGCGTCCCGCTTGATCATGGCGTTCCACAGGGGATGGAGCGCGGCCGATAGCAGGACCATCATAAGAATGTCGATCTCCAAGGAGGGCCCCTTATTCCCTGTCTCGTCGCCGCCCGCGGTTGGCCCGCGATTGATTGGCGAATACGCCTTCAGTCGAACGCATACTTCGGATAAAGGCAAATATTCAATCGATCGTCCAGGTTTCAAGCAAGTCTGAACTCGTCCCGAAGGTTAACCCGACATCATTCGGCAAAGATATCCGCGCGGTTGGAGATCCGGTCATGGGCATCATGAACAAAACGCATCGGAAACCTGAAATATTCTCGTTGGACGTCCTGCGGCCCGGATACGAGGATATTTCCGAATGACATCAAAAGGGACGTTACGACCATGCCTTACCTGGATGAAAAGCGCCGAGCCGATCGCGTGCCGCTAGGTTGCACGGTTGGCATCAATGACCGCAGGTCGTTCCCGGACGGCATTGTGCAGGACATATCGAAGAAGGGGGTTGCGGTCCAATATCCACCGCATGCCGGCACCACTGAGTGTCCTTTGGAGGTCGGTGAGACGGTACCGTTGGCCATAGATGGCTTCTCCGTCGTACCCGGACGGGTCACGCGGAAATTCGAAGGTGGGTTTGCCGTCGCGTTGGACGTCGAACTCGACATCGAAGCAATCGTTCGCTGAGTCACCGGCCGACCGAACAGAAATCGGCAACGGGGCCTAAGAGGCGGGGATGATCACGGATGCCTCGTTAGCCTGGCCTGACAATTTCCGCATCCTTACAGGTGCTTGATTCCCGTCATCGGCTGAATGTCCGCTTCGGCTCATAAGCAGCCATCACCGCCACGCCTGAAACCGTTCCGCTCCTGGGGTTAAGCGGCCCTATGGGCCAACGCCCTGCGGATCATTGATCCGTTTACCGGAAACGCCGCCGCATATTAGAATTCCGTCATGTTTCCGGTTTCCGGACATGAACTTTCAGGGAGATCACCAGATGAGGAATATCCGTCTCATTCCGGCCGCCCTGGCCGCAACCCTTATGGTTTCCACCGGCCACGCCACCGACGTCATCAAGGTCCGTCTCATGGGCTCGGACCTGGCCGCCGACATCGCCCGGGCCACCGTCAAGGCCTGCCGCGCCAAAGGCTATCAGGTCGCGGCGGTGGTCCTGGACCGGGCCGGTGACATGATTGCCGCCCAGCGCGACACCCTGGCCCGGCGCCATACCCTTGAGATCGCCGAACGCAAGGCCGGCCTGGTGGTGCTTTCGGGCGTCGATTCGGGGCAGATGCGGGCCAACCGGGGCGATATCCGCCCGGAGCTCAACGAGATGCGGGGCCTCATCGTCATGGAGGGCGGCGTCCAGATCCGCGCCCAGGGCTCGCTCATCGGCGCCGTCGGCGTTTCCGGCGCGCCCGGCGGCGACATCGACGCGGACTGCGCGCGCGCCGGGCTGGAGGCGGTGCAGGACCGCCTGGATTTCGCCGATTAGCGAAGCTTCATCTTGGCGCCGAAGGGCCGGCCCTTGGCGTGGCTCCAGATCCGCGTCAGCGCCCGCAGGTTCGTCTTCAGGCAGATGGATTGGGTCGCCGCCTGGCTCCGCGGCGGCAGCTTTTTCCAACTGTTTACCGGCTCTCTCCTGAAGGGCAGATCCGAATTCATGCATTTCAGCGATTTGCCGTTCTGCAGGGCCGTCTCGCCGCCTTCGAATTCCAGGATCTTCCATTTCTGCTTCAGGCTGCCGTCGCACTTGGCCTGGACGATGGGCGCGCCGTCGGCTGTCCCGCCGGCACGAACTTCCATGCACTTTCCGTTGTCGGCGCTGATGATGGTCACATAGTCCAGCTTCTCCGGCTTGGCGAAGAACCGCTGCTGTCTGACGCGGTGATCCTTGTCGTCGAACACCGAGCTGACGTGGGCGGCCGCGCCGTTGCGATGGTGGCCGGCCGCGTCCAAGGCGCCGCCGTGGCCCACGTACAGGGCGACCTCGTGCGCGCCCCGGGGCTTCTTGATGGCCGGCCGGGCGCGTTTTAGCTTGCCCGCTTCCTTTTCGTAGGCCTTGGCAAAGGATTTGGGATTCGGCGCCCCCGGCACCCACCAGGCCGCCGCCACGTCGAAGCCCTTCGGGTCCCGGTTCGGCGGATAGGCGGGCGCGAAGTGGGTCACTTCCATGCCGGCGAAGTTGCGCTGCCAGACGGAGACGTCCATGGCCGCCTTCGAGCCGGAATCGTCGGCCTGCCATTTCATGCCCGCTTGCTTGCCGTCGGTGATCCGGAAGATGCGGTCATCCTTCAGGAGGCAGGCGATGCGTTTCTTGCCGGGGAGCTTCTTCGGGTCCGTGCCGGCGACGAAACCCACCGCGGTGAAGCCTTCCGGGCAGACCGGGCTCCAGATGGTGCCCGGCTTCGGGACCGGGCTGCAGGTGGAGGTCCAGAGCATGGTGTAGTCCGTGGGGTAGGCCCACCATTTGCGCTTCGGGTCCTGCTTGACGTTGCAGAGCTGCTTCAATTGCATGATGCCCGCCGCATTGCCGTGACCGCGGATGCCGACGTCGCCCAGGCTGATGCAGCCCTTGTCCAGTTTCGGCCGCCATGTGGACCAGGGCTGGCCGCCGCCGGACCCCTTGTCGCTCCAGACGGGGACACCGATGGCATGTTTTACCCGCGCCGTCTTGTAGAAAGGATGCTCGATCGCCTCGGGGGACTCGCCGCTGGCCAGGCCCGTCAGCACGGACGTGGACATGGCCGCGAGAGCCTGTTTCTGTTTGATATCGCCCAACCGCTGCAGCAGGACCTTGGCTTCGCCCTTCGCCAGCCGCACCATGCCGGATCGGATCAAGGCGACGGGAACCTTGTGCTTGCTGGCGTAGCGGCTGACCACCTGATACTGCCGGTAATAGGCGGCGGCAGCCTTCTTCATGCCCTCCAGGGGGTCGTCCTCGGTCAGCATGAGGGTCCAGGTAGCCATGGGGTCCCACTTGGGATAGACCCGCCCGAATTCCTCGGCGAAGGCCTTGGGGTCGTCGATCTTGCTGAGCACGCTCCAGGCATCGCCGGAGATTTCCGTGAGGTCCTGTTCGAAGGCGCTGAAGGAGGCGCCGACGGCCTTGTTGCGGAGATCGTCCGCCAGCTTGCGGCCCTTGACCAGGAAGTCCCTCACCTTGCCGCCCGGCAAAAGGTCTTCCAGGACCAGCAGCACGACGCCGCCGGAAAAGGCGTAGAAGGCGACACCGCCGGCCGCCTCGCCGGCCCGTTTGACGTTTTCCCAACCGCGCTCCAACTGATCGAGGAGTTGGTCCGGATCGCCCTTGGTAATGGTGCCGGCCAAGGTTTCCGCCTCGTTGCGGACGTCCCGGGGCAGCCCGTAGACGACGTAGCTGCCGGTCGAGGAAAGACCGTCCACGAACTTGTCCCAATTGGAACTCTTGGAACACGACGGCAGCTCGGGCACGCCGGCCTGGGCCGTCGACGCCCAAAGCATCGCCGCGGCCGCCAGGCCGCAAATCCTCATCTTCATGTTTACCCCTCTCTCTGCCCCGGTCCCCGACCGATCCCGACGACACAAATTTCGCGGCCCGCCATCGGAGGCGCGCCGCCATCGTCACTCAATTGAGTAACATATTCGCCCGCCGGGTTCACCCGGGTCGGTCATCGACCAGGCCTTCCGCCTCACTTGGCGGCGCTGACGACGATCTCCACCAAGACGTCCGGTTCCAGCTCGACGCCGCCGATGCAGGCCCGGGTGGGGCGGTTCAAGTCACCCAGCCAGGCTTTCCAGACCTCGTTCATGGCCGGCTTCAGCTTGATGTCCGTGAGGTAGATGGTGGCGCTCAGGAGCTGCGACTTGTCGGTGCCGCACCGGGCCAGCCGGTCGTCGATCTTGGCCAGCACCTCTTCGGTCTGGCCGGTGACGTCCTTGGAGCGGTCCGTCGGCGTCAGGCCGCAGAGATAGACCGTATCGCCGTGCACGACGGCCTGGCTCAGGATCTCGCCGGAATCGAGGTGTTCGATGCTCATGGTGGGCTCCTAGGAAAAATGGGACGGAAGGGCGGCGGCGCAAGTGGCCGGCGCCCGCGTGAGGGATCATCGGCGCCGCGCCGGTGCCGGGTCAAGCGGGGAAACCGATCCCAGCCGCTTCCATATGGAAATGACAGGCTCTAGGCTGGCGGCCATGACCAAGACCGTGCTCGTCTATTCCGACACCCATGACCGCTGCGGCGTCGGCAGTTGCAATGTCGCCTTGTTGAAGGGATTGAAACAAGCCGGTTATCGGGCGGTTTATTGCAAGCCGCGCGAGGAAAGCCCGCCGCAACGCGAATTGACGGCGTTGGGGGTCGAGTTCCGGTGGCTGGACTTCGCCCCGGACAGCGACCCGACCCGGTTCGCCAACGACCGCGACATGCCGACGCGCGTCTACGAGGAAATCCGGCCCGACCTGGTGTTCTTCGGCAAGGGCCAGCCGCTGGTCCTCTACGGCGCCATCGAGGCGGCCCGCGTCCTGTCCTTGCCCTACATCGTCTGGGAGGGCTCCGTCGCCGCCGACATGCTACCGAAGCCGGACCAGACCGACGTCATCGGGGTGATGCGCCAGCAATACGAACAGGCCGCGGCCGCAATTTGTCTGTCGCGAGACAACCTGACGGCCCTGCATGCCGCCGGCCTGCTCGCCCCGGACAAGGGCACGACGGTGCCGGCGCCGGCCGATCCGGCGTTTTTCTCGCCGGTCGATCCGGATACCCGGCGCCGCATCCGAGGCGAATGGGGTGTCGGCGAAGACACCGTCGTCTGTCTCACCGGCGCCCAGTTGGAACCCTTCAAGGGCCACGCGGTGCAGGTCCTGGCCATGCGTCTGTTGAAGGACATGCCGGAATGGCGGCGTCTTTGTTTCGTCTGGGCCGGCGATGGCAGCCAGCGCCCCGGCCTGGCCGACGCCCTGGAGCGTTTCGGCGTCGCCGATCATGTCCGCATGCTGGGCCATGTCTGGAACATGCACGAACTGATGGACGCCGCCGATATCTTCGTCCTCACCTCGACCATGGAGGGCATGGGTCGGGTCTTTCCGGAAGCCATGGCCAAAGGGCTGCCGATCGTCGCCACCGGGGTCGGCGGCGCACCGGAGGCGGTCGGCGAGCACGCGGTGCTGCTGTCTGCGCCCACGGACCCACACGCCACGGCGGCGGAACTGGCCGACGCCATTACCGCCTGGGTCAACGACGAAGCGGCACGCAAGGCCTTCGGCGCGGCGGCCCGGACGGAACGCGCGCCGGATTTCTTCGAACCGGCCATCGTCGAGCGCTACCTGGAGATTATCGGGCAGGCACTGTCCACCGGCGGCCGGGCGTTCACACCTGCGTGAGACGCGACGGTGGTCGATTGCTCCGGTTTGGTGAGGTCTCTAGGCTCAATTCAAATTACACAAACCGAATATGAGGCCGCCATGAGAACCGTCCTGCATACCCTCACCGCCCGCTGCACCGTTCTAAGTTTCCCCGTGGCGGCCATGATCGTGGCCCTTGGGCTCGCCGCCGCCCCGGCCAAGGCCGACGGCGACGGGCTGATCATCAAGACCAGCGACTTCGGCGTTACCAAGACCCTGGACCGCCTGGGCATGGCCTTGGAGCGCAAGGGGATCAAGGTGTTCGCCCGCATCGACCACGCCAAGGGGGCGGCCGGCGTCGGCATGGATTTGCCGCCCACCGCGGTGATCATCTTCGGCACGCCGAAGATCGGTACGCCCTTGATGACGTCGAACCCGGCCATCGGCCTGGATCTCCCATTGAAGGCCGTCGCCTGGCGAACCGCCGGTGGCCAAGTCAAGCTCGCCTACACGAACCCGGCCTGGCTGGCGAAGCGCTATGCCATCGCCGATCGGGCCAAGGTGTTCAAGAAGATGACCGGCGCGCTGAACAAGTTCACGAACATGGCGACCAAGCGCGGCGGCCTGCCGAAGCAGTAACTCCGGCGTCGGCGCCTCAGTTCTTCGGGGCCGGCGGATTGCCGGGGATGGGCTCGCCCATGAGCGACGGATGGCAGCGCGCGTACTGGGGCGCGAAGGCGGCGTTGGCCCTGAGCTCCTCGGCGGCGTGCCAGGTCCAGTGGGGGTCGTAGAGCATGCCCCGGGCCAGCGCCACCAGGTCGGCCTGGCCGGAACGCACGATGGATTCGGCCTGCCGGGCCTGGGTGATCTGACCCACCGCCATGGTCGTCAGGCCGGTCTCGCGCTTCACCTCGGCGGCGAATTCCACCTGGTAACCGGGCCCGGCATCGATCTCCTGGAGGGGCGAGTTGCCGCCCGACGAACAGTCCAGGAAATCCCCGCCGCGGGCCTTCAGTTCGCGGGCGAAGGCCACCGTGTCGGCGATGTTCCAGCCGCCGTCGACCCAGTCTGTGGCCGAGATCCGAACGCCGAGCGGTTTTTCCTCGGGCCAGGCGGCGCGCACCGCATCGAAGACCTCCAGCGGGAACCGCATGCGGTTCTCGCGCTCGCCACCATAGGCGTCGCCGCGCTGATTGGAGATGGGTGAAAGGAACTCCTGCAACAGGTAACCGTGCGCCATGTGCAGTTCCAGGACGTCGTAACCGATGCGGATACAGCGCTCCGTGGCGGCGACGAAGGCCCCCTTGACGCGGGCCAGGCCGTCGGCGTCCAGTTCCGCCGGCGTGTGCCAGCCCTCCGCGTAGGGCACCGCCGAGGGCCCCACCGTCGGCCAGGCCCGGGCGTCGTCGGAGCCCAACGGCGCGCCGCCGGCCCAGGGCACCTCGCAGGACGCCTTCCGGCCGGCATGGGCCAGTTGCATGCCCAGCTTGGCGTTGCCGAAGCCGCGGCAGAAATCATGGACCCGCTTCAAGGCCGCCTCGTTCGCGTCCGAATAGAGGCCGACGCAGCCCGGCGTGATGCGGCCCGCCGCCTCGACCCCGGTGGCCTCGACGAACACCAGCCCCGGCCCGGCGACCGCGAACTGGCCCAGGTGCATGAGATGCCAATCACCCACGGTGCCCTCAGTGGCGCTGTATTGGCACATGGGGGCGACGACGACCCGGTTCGGAAGCTCGACGTCGCGCAGGCGGATGGGTGTGAACAGTTGGCTGGGCATGGGAAAGTCCTCGGGATTGCCAGATGGGGAGTTGCCGGATAGTCGCTCAAGTTTTTTGGCAGGCCAGCGCCAGGCATTCAAGCCCGACCCGCGCCGCCAACAGCGCCGTGATGCCGCCCACGTCGTGGGGCGGGCTGACCGTGTTGATGTCGAAGCCGACGAAATCCAGCCCGGCCAGGGATTGCAGCAGGGCCAGGCCCTCGCGGGCCCCGGGGCTGCCGCATTCCGGCTGGCAGACCCCCGGCGCGCAGGAAGGATCGAAGAAGTCCATGTCGAAACAGAGGAAGACGGGTGCCGGGCCCATGCGTTCCTTCAGGTAGGCCCCGGTCTCGCCGATGCCGCGCTGGAACATTTCGTCGCCGGTGATGTTCTCGTAGCCCAAGCCGGCGGCAAAATCGAAGGCGCCGGCGGCCCGCTGGGTGCCCCGGAGGCCGACGTTGACGGCGCGGTCCATGTCCACCAGCCCCTCTTCGGCGGCCCGAGTGAAGGTTGTGGTCGGGCTCAACTCACCCGGCGCCTTGCCGGGCCCAGCGTCGGCGTGGGCATCGATGTGGATCAGCCCCAGCGGCCCGTGGACGGCGGCAATGGCACGCAACTGTGGAAGCGTGACGCTGCCGTCGCCGCCCAGGCCGACGGGCACGGCGCCGGCATCCAGGATGGCCGCCACCGCCGCGCTGATCGCCTCGTAGACCTCGGCCACGGGGGCGTCGGGGATGGCCACGTCGCCCCAGTCGGCGAGCGGCAGTTCCTGCAAGGGGTCGAAATCGGCGTGCGGCGGCTGGTAGGGGCGCAGCAGTGCCGATTGTTCGCGGATCGCCGCCGGACCCTGGTCGGCGCCGGTGCGCGGCCGGTGCCCCACGCATTCGTAGGGGATGCCGAGAACGGCGGCGCCGACGGCGTTGGCACCACCGCTCGCGCCGCCCGGCCCGGGCACGCCCATGAAGGTCGTCATTCGGCCGCCTCGTAGGAAATCTCCAACACCTCCACCTCCTCGATGCCCTTCGGGGTGTGCACCTTGGCCACGTCACCGACCCTGGCCTTCATCAGGGCCCGGGCGATGGGCGACACCCAGCTCACCTCGCCGGCGTCGAGCCTGGCCTCGTCGATCCCGACGATACGCACCGTGCGCTCCACGTCGTCGTCGTTGCAGTAGGTGACGGTGGCGCCGAAAAACACCTGGTCCCGGTTGGTCTGCAGGGCCGGATCCACGGGCTCGGCGATCTCCAGGCGTTTCATCAAGAACCGCATGCGCCGGTCGATCTCCCGCAGGCGCTTCTTGCCGTAGATGTAGTCGCCGTTCTCCGAGCGGTCGCCGTTGCCCGCCGCCCAGGCCACCGTCTCAACCACCTTCGGCCGCTCGACCCGCCTGAGGTGCTTGAGTTCATCCTGCAGCCGCGCCAGGCCGGCCGGCGTGATGTAGTTCTTGGCCCCCCGGGGCAGGCTCGGGCCGTCGTCGGGCTCCAGCTCTTCGGGTTCCGTCTCCTTGGTGAAGGCCTTGCTCATGACCCCTCCAGCACCCGGTCGACGAATTCCGCCGACAGCCCCGTGTAGGCGGCCGGGTCGAGGATCGCGTCCAGCTCCGCCTCGCTCAACTTGTCGCTCACTTCCGGCACGTCCTTCAAGGCCTCCTTCATGGTCCGGCCGTCGACGGCGGCCTGCTGGGCCGCTTCGTAGACCACGTGGTGGGCCTGCTGGCGGCCCAACACGGGCGCCAAGGCCATCATCACCGCCTCCGAGAGCATCAGCCCGCCGGTGACGTCCAGGTTGCGGCGCATATTGCCGGTCTTCACCGTGAGACCGCCGGTCAGCACCACCATCTTCTTCACCGCCGCATGGGCGTGGCCGTGCAGGCGGGAGACGTATTCGCGCTCCGCCTGCAGGCCGATCTTGTCGCGTTCGTTCTCGGCAACGATGTTCTCAAGCGCCGGTGCCACGCAATAGCGCGCCGCCCGGGCCAGGGCGACGACGCTCTCGCAGATGGCCGGGTTGCGCTTGTGGGGCATGGTGGATGATCCCACCTTGCCCGGCGGGAAGGGCTCCTCCACCTCGGCCAGTTCGGTCTTCGACATGAGAAAGGTCTCATGGGCGATCTTGCCCATGGTGCCGGCCAAGGCGGCCATGACGAAAGCGGCTTCCGCCATGCCGTCGCGGGCCACGTGCCAGCAGACCGTCGGCACCCGGAGGCCCAGGATCTCCATCATCCGCTCCTGTACCGCCAGACCCGGTTTGCCGATCGCCGCCAAGGTGCCGACGGCACCGGAGAACTGGCCCACGAACAGGCGCTCGGCGGCTTGGTCCATGCGGGTCCGGTGGCGGCGCACCTCGTCCAGCCAGACCGCCACCTTGTAGCCGAAGGTCACGGGCTGGGCCTGCTGGCCGTGGGTGCGGCCGGCCATGGGCGTCACCCGGTGGGTGCGGGCCAGCACCGCCAGGTTCTTGTCCAGGGTGTCCAGATCCTCCGCGATTTGCGCCCAGGCGTCCTTGATCTGCAGGATCTGGCCCGTGTCCATGATGTCCTGGGTGGTCGCTCCCCAGTGGATGTACCCGCCGGCCTCGCCGGGGCATTTCTCCTCCATGGCCCGGACCAGGGGGACGATGGGGTGGCTGGTGCGGTCCATTTCCGCCTTCATGGCGTCTAAGTCGTAGTCGGCGGCGTCGCCGGCCTGGGCGATGACCTCGGCGGCCTCAAGCGGGATCAGGCCCAGTTCCGCCTCGGCCCGGGCCAGGGCCACCTCCACGTCGAGCCACTTCTGCACGGTCATCCGGTCGTCGAAGACGGCGCGCATTTCCGGCGTCCCGAACTGGTCGCGGAACAGCGCGCTGTCGGCCACGTAGGTGCTCATGGATGTCCTCCCCGGTGGTTGGCCCGGAAACCATAGACGGCGGCGCGGTCCTTGCACAGTCCCGGCGGTGGCGTCAGTTGCCGGTCTCCGCCAGGCGCTTGGTCAGGGCCTTCCAGAGACTTCGGTTCCAAGCGGCGTTGGCCAGCCGCACGGCCGCCGCCAGCGCCACTTTCAGGTCCTTGGCCGGCAACTCGGCCGGCGACGGTTGGCGACCGAATTGCTTGATGGTCACCGAATCGAAGGTGACCCGGCCCTTGCGGCGATCCCACAGGAGATGGGTCGAGAAGATCTCCTCCAGGCCCAGGTTCAGATCCAGGATATCGACGGTGATCTGGTGGACCGGCTTCGAGGTCCCCTGGTAGGGCCCTTCCGTGAGGAACATGGGGGTCACGAAGGCCAGTTTCCCGCAATGCCAATCGACCTCATAGTCGGCGAACTCGAAGGCCTGGCCCTAGGCCGGGCTCTTGCCTTCGAAGCTGAGAACGTACTTGCACGCCCTCCCCCCCTTGCCCGGGGTTTCCGCCTTGATGGGTTGCTCCAGGGCGTCGTCGATCACCGGCATCAGGGTGGGCTGGTAAATGAAGCCCACGTCCTTGCCGTCGTCGCCGCGGATCGCCAACCACGGCCCCTTGGCCCGGCCCACCACCCGGACCCGCTCGCCCCGGTCCCGCCGGCCGATGCGGCGGCCCTTGGTTCGGGGCTTGGCGCGCACGTTGGCGGCCTGCAGGACCAGGTAGGTGCCGTTGAGCGGCGTTACCTTGGCGCCTAGGAAGTCGAAGGTTTTGGGTTTCGGTTTTGCTTTCTGGGCAAGGCCCGGCGGCGCGGCCAAACCGGCCGCCAGGAACGCCATCGCCGCGAAAAAGCGCTGAATGCGCCTCTGCATCATGTCCTTTCCGACAAGACTCTTAAGAATCAGAGGTTTAACCATGATACGGGAGGGCCCGCCCGATCGCCAAACCCTTTTATTGGCCCCCATGGCGGGCTAAACAGGGGACATGGCCATCGTCTCCATCGCCGAACTGAAATCCAGGCTCGCGCCCGGCCAATGCCTGCTCGGCCTGGATCTCGGTTCCAAGACCATCGGCATCGCCGTCGCCGACCCGGCCGGCATCATCGCCAGCCCCTTGGAGACCATCCGCCGGGGTAAGTTTCGCGATGACGCGAAGGCCCTGAAAGGGCTGATCGAAGACCGCCAGGCGGGCGGCCTGGTGCTCGGCCTGCCGGTCTCCATGGACGGCACCGAAGGCCCGCGCTGCCAGTCGACCCGCCAGTTCGCCGACAACCTGCTGGCCGAGATGGACATCCCCATCGCCTTCTGGGACGAGCGCCTGAGCACCTCGGCGGTGGAGAAGTTCCTGATCAACGAGGCCGACATGACCCGCAAGCGCCGCGGCAAGGTCATCGACAAGATGGCGGCGGCCTACATCCTGCAGGGCGCCCTGGATTCGGCGGGCTGAGGCGCGCAGATGCTCGACATCCTCGGCGCCCTGATCCCGGTGTTCCTGGTCATCGCCTTCGGCGTCCTGGTGCGGCTTCGGAAGCTGTTCGACGACGGGTTCTGGGACGGCATCGAACGGCTGACCTTCTACATCCTGTTCCCGGCCCTGTTGATCGCGCGGATCGGCGGCGCCGAGGTCCCCGGCGCCGATCTGGTCCCCCTGTTCGCCGCGTTGTTCACGGCCACGGCGGCGGTTTGCATCGTGATGGCGCTGCTCAGGCCCGGCCTGAAATGGGAAGGCGGCGTGTTCGTCGCGGTTCTGCAAGGGGCCGTCCGGTCCAACACCTACGTCGGCCTGGCCGCCGCCACGGCGCTCTACGGCGAGGCCGGGCTGACCCTGGCCGCCGTCGCCATCCTGGCGGTCCTGCCGCTGGTCAACTTCGCCGGCGTTTACGCTCATCACCGCTGGGACGGCGGTGGGACGGCCGACGAATCGGCCACGGCGCAAGCCATCAAGGCGTCCTTCAAGAACCCTATCATCATCGCCTGCCTGATCGGCGCCGCCCTCAACCTGACCGGCCTGGGCCTGCCGCCGTTGGTCGGTGATGCCCTGGATATCCTGGGCCGCGCCGCCCTGCCCTTGGGCCTGATGGCCGTCGACACCAGCCTCAACTTGCGGGCGCTGCGCCTCGCCGGCGGGCCGGCGGCGGCGTCCGTCGCCATCAAGCTGTTGATCCTGCCCGCCATCACCATGGTCGCCTGCGGGCTGTTCAGGGTGAGCGGCGTGACGGCGTCCGTGGCGGTGCTGTTCGCCGCGTTGCCGGTCTCCGCGTCCAGCTACGTGATGACCCGCCAGATGGGCGGCGAAGGGGAACTGATGGCCGCCATCGTGGCCTTGTCAACGGTGCTCGCCATGGTCACCCTGCCCATCGTGGTCTGGGGTCTGGGCACCCCCTGAGGGAGAACGAGCGTGAAAGCATATTGGTACGAGAAGCCCGGCGCCGCCGCCGAGGTCCTGCAGTTCGGCGACATGGAAACACCGGAGCCGGGACCCGGCGAGGTTCGGGTCCGCATCGCCTGCTCGGCGGTCAACCCAACGGACTGGAAACGCCGCGAGCGGGGCCGCGAACTGGGCCAGTTCCCGCGCATCATCCCCAACAACGACGGCAGCGGTGTCATCGACGCCGTCGGCGAGGGCGTCGATGCGGGCCGCATGGGCGAGCGGGTCTGGATCTTCGGCGCCCAGGCGAAACGGCCCTTCGGCACGGCGGCGGAATACTGCGCGCTGCCGGCCCGCCAGGCCCGGTCGCTCCCCGACGGCACCTCCTTCGAGGAGGGGGCCTGCCTGGGCGTCCCCGCCGTCACGGCGCACCGGGCCGTGTTCGGCGACGGCCCGGTGGACGGCCAAACCCTGCTGATCACCGGCGGCGGCGGCCGGGTCGGCGCCTATGCGGTGCAACTGGCGAAACAGGCCGGCGCCACGGTGATCGCCACGGCGGGCGGACCGGAGAAGGTCGCCTACCTGGGCGAGTTGGGTGCCGACCACGCCCTCAATTACCGCAGCGATGATATGGCCGCCTGCGTCGCCCAGGTGACGGCGGGCCGGGGCGTGGACCGGATGATCGACGTGGCCTTCGGCACCAACGTCGCCGAGGCGCCGAAACTGATCCGCGAGAACGGCGTGCTCACCTCCTACGGCTCCGACGCGGCGCCGACGCCGACGCTGCCTTTCTATGAGTTCATGTACAAGAACATCGCCATCCGCCCCTTCGCCATCTTCGGCATGCTCGAGGATGCCAAGGACGCCGCCTTCACCCATATCGAGGCGCGCCTCGCCGAAGGTACCCTCGCCCACCGGGTGGCGGCCCGCTTCGGCTTCGATCAGATGGTCGCCGCCAACGAAGCCATCGAGGCCGGCGACCTGTTCGGGGTCTGCGTAGTGTCGGTGGATCCGGCGCTCTAGAGGCCTGCGGCGCGCCCGTCGCTCCTGGGGTCGGACGCCCCCTCCAGCAAACCGTCCGGGTGATGGACGATGGCCCCGGCATGGCCCATGACCTCCTCGAAGGGGCCCATCACCTCCACGTCGTGGCCGGCGGCGCTGAGCGCGGTAATGACTTCCGCGTCGATCCGGTCCTCGATCTTCAAGGTCGTGGTCTCCGCCCCCCAGGTCCGGCCCAAAAGCCAGCGCGGCGCCGTCACCGCCGCCTGCAGGTCCTGGCCGTGTAGCACGTGACGCGTGAACACCATGGCCTGGGTCTGCGGCTGACCCTCGCCGCCCATGGTCCCGTAGGACATGACCCGGCCGTCGGAAAGCCGCGCCAGGGCCGGCTGGATGGTGTGGAAGGGCCGGCGGTGCGGTTGCAGGCAGTTGTGATGGGCCGCGTCCAGGCTGAAACTGACGCCGCGGTTCTGCCAGGTGATGCCGGTCTCGTCGAGGACCGTGCCGGAGCCGAATTCCCAGTAGATGCTCTGGATGAAGCTGACCGCCCGGCCGTCGCCGTCAACGGCGCCGAGCCACACCGTGTCGCCCGGCTTCGAAGGCTCGGGCCAAGAGAGGGCCCGGGCCGGGTCGATATCGGCGGCCATGGCATCAAGGGCTGCATCGGTGAGGAAGCCGGCCGGGTCCACGTCCATGTAGGCCGGGTCGGTGACGCACGCGTCGCGCACCCGGAAGGCCCGCTTGGTGGCCTCCACCAGGCCGTGCACGTAGTCGTAGCCCTCCGCCTCCGTCACGCCGAGCCGATCGTAAACGGCGAGCAGAATCAACGAGGCCAGGCCCTGTGTCGGGGGCGGCATGTTGAAAACCCGATGGCCGGCCACGTCGACACTGAGCGGCGCCACCTCCAAGGCCCGGTGGCGTTCCAGGTCGGCCAGGGCGACGGGCGATCCGGCGCGGGCCAAATCGGCGGCGACGGCCCGGGCGAGATCGCCCCGATAGAAGCCGTCCAGCCCGTCGGCAGCCAGCCGCTTCAGCGTCGCCGCCAGGCGCGGCTGCTTGAACCGTGCGCCCTCGGCGGGCAAGGCATCGTCGATCAGGAAGGTTTCATGGAACCCCGGCACGCCCTCCATCTCGGCGAGCTTGGCCCGGGTGTTCTCGGCCAGGGTCCGGGTCACGGCGATCCCATCGGCGGCCAGGAACGTGGCGTCTTCCAAGAGGCGCTCCAGGGACAGGCCGCCGCCCCAATCCTCGGCGCTGATCCGGAGCGCCTCCTGCCAACCGGACACGGCACCGGCCACGGTCAGGGCCGCCAGCGGCCCGCGCGACGGAATCTGCTCGAACCCCTGGTCCCGGTAGAAGGCCATGTCGGCCCGGGCCGCGGCGGCGCCGCAGGCGTCGATGCCGCGCACGTCCCGGCCCGGCGCATGGATCAGCCAGAAATTGTCGCCGCCGAGCGCGTTCATGTGCGGATAGACCACGGCGATGGTGCTGGCCGCGGCCAGCATGGCTTCGATGGCGTTGCCGCCGTCGGCGAGCACCCGCCGGCCGGCCTCGGCGGCCAGGTGGTGCGGTGCGGTCACCATGCCGCCGTAGCTTCTTATGGTGTGGATCAAGATTCGTACCCCAGCAGTTTGAGCAGCTCCCCGGCCTGGCGCATGAAGGCGCTTTCCGCCGCCGCGTCGAAACTGCGACGCCAGGTTCCCGGTTCCAGGTCCAGGGCCGCGATGTCCCAGGCCGTATCGGAGCAGACCCGGATCATGTCCGGATCGCCGCCCGTGGCCACCTCGAGGAAGTTGAAAATGCGCTCCGCCTCGCGCACCGGCTCGCGGGCGATCTGCTCGCACTGGACCTCCAGATAACGTTCCGGATGGACCCGGGCGAAACGGCGCGCGCTGTCGATGGAGCGGTTCCAGTTGCCGGCGAAGACCTCGGCGAAATCGGCGAAGCTGGGATAGGTGCGCGGGAACTCGCCGCGGCTTAGCCCCAAGTTGAATTCCCAGGCGGCCAGGGCCTCGTCGCGGCCGTCGCGGACCACGTGGATGATCCGGGCGTTGGGGACGATGCGGGTCAGGATATCGAGCGACACCACGTGTTCCGGCGTCTTCTCCACCAGGCAGGGGACATCGCCGGCGGCCAGCCAGCGCTCGAAGATCAGGGCCACGGCGGTGCGCAGCACGTAGTCGATTTCGTCGTAGTTGAAGCCGGCGTCGTTGCCCGGCAGGCCGGCTACCTGCAGCCGGTTGCCGATCTTCGCGCATTGGCCGTTATAATCCTCGAACATCTCGGCCATGCGCGGAAACAGGATGTCGGTGAGATGCGCCTCGCCCTTGGCCGAGACCTCCGGATGGGTGTCCAGGCATTGCTGGACCCAGGCCGTGCCCCACCGGGTGGCGCCGACGATGAACGCGATGCGCTTGTCGAACACCGCCGTCAGTCGGCTCTGTTGGTCCCGGAATTCCGGCATCTCGCGCGCCCCGTGGATGGTCCTTTCCGTCCCGGCACTGTAACCAATGGAAAGGCCCGACCCAAGCGCCGGAAACGGGGATTTGGCCCCTTGCCTGGGGGCACGCTCAATCCTATAGTGCGCGCCTATGAACGGCGAGACGGAAACACCCCTTTACCCCCACCGTCATTTACTCGGTATCGAAGGCCTATCGCCGGAAGAAATCACCGTTCTCCTGGACCGCTCGGAAGCCTACGTCGAGCAGAACCGCCAAACGGACAAGAAGAAGTCCCTGCTGCGCGGCCGCACCATCATCAACCTGTTCTTCGAGAACTCGACCCGCACCCGCACGTCCTTCGAGCTGGCCGGCAAACGCCTCGGCGGCGACGTCATCAACATGTCGGTCTCCACCAGTTCCATCAAGAAGGGCGAAACCCTCATCGACACGGCGATGACCCTGAACGCCATGCACCCGGACGTGCTCTGCGTGCGCCATCCGGCGTCGGGCGCGGTCAAGCTGTTGTCGGAGAAGGTGAACTGCGTGGTCATCAACGGCGGTGACGGATCCCACGAGCACCCGACCCAGGCGCTTCTGGACGCGCTGACCATTCGGCGCCGCCGGGGCTCCCTGCAGGGCCTGACGGTGGCCATCTGCGGCGACATCCTGCATTCCCGGGTGGCGCGGTCCAACATCCATCTGCTCAACACCATGGGCGCCAGGGTCCGGCTCATCGCGCCGGCCACCCTGATCCCGCCGGGCATCGAGCGCTTGGGCGTCGAAGTCTTCCACGACATGGACGCGGGCCTGAAGAACTGCGACATCGTGATGATGCTGCGTCTCCAGCAGGAACGCATGCACGGCAGCTTCTTCCCCTCGGTGCGTGAATACTTCGCCTTCTTCGGGCTGGACTACGCGAAGCTGGCGAACGCCAAGGCGGACGCCCTGATCATGCATCCGGGTCCCATGAACCGCGGCGTCGAGATCGATGCCGAAGTGGCCGACGACTTCGGCCGCAGCGTCATCCGCGAGCAAGTCGAGATGGGCGTCGCCGTGCGCATGGCGTGCCTTGAAATCCTCACCGAGAACCTGGACCGGCCGGAAGCGAGGAACCTGTAGAATGTCGGTCACTGACGACCCGCCTGGCCTCATCGCCTACGTGAATGCCCGGCTGTTAGACCCGGCGACGGGCCTGGATGCCATGGGGGCCCTGCTGACGGAAGGCGAGACCATCGTCGAAGCCGGCGCCGGCCTGTTCGAGAAGGGCGTGCCGAGCAACGTCGAGACCGTGGATTGCCACGGCGCCTGCCTGGCGCCGGGCCTCGTCGACATCCGCATGCATACGGGCGAGCCCGGCGAGGAGCACAAGGAGACGCTCGCCACCTCGGGCCGTGCCGCCGTCGCCGGCGGGATCACCACCATGGTTTCACTGCCCAACACGGAGCCGGTCATCGACGACATGTCGACGGTGGAGTTCGTAGCCCGCCGGGCCCGCAAGCACGGGCTCGCCAAGGTCTATTGCTACGGCGCCGTGACCAAGGGCCTTCGTGGCGAGCAGATCACCGAGATGGCCATGCTGGCGGACGCCGGCGCGGTGGCCTTCACGGACGGCCTGGCGGCCCTGGCCGACGCCCAGGTCATGTGCCGCGCGCTCTCCTACGCCGGCACCTTCGGGTTGCTGATCGTCCAGCATCCCGAGGACGCCAGCCTGACGGCGGACGGCTGCATGAACGCCGGCGAGACGGCGACCCGCCTCGGCCTGACGGGAATCCCCACCCAGGCGGAAGTGATCATGGTGGAGCGCGACATCCGGCTGGTGGAGATGACCGGCGGGCGGCTGCATTTCGCGCACCTGTCCACGGCGATGGCCATCGACGCGGTGCGCCGGGCAAAGGCGGCGGGCCTGGACATCAGTTGCGATACGGCACCCCCCTACTTCGCCCTCAACGAACTGGCCGTCGGCGACTACCGAAGCTTCGCCAAGCTGTCGCCGCCGCTGCGCACGGAAGATGATCGCCAGGCGGTGGTCGCCGGGATCAAGGACGGCACCATCGACGCCATCGCGTCGGACCACCTGCCCCAGGACGAGGAGGCCAAGCGCCTGCCCTTCGCCGAGGCGGCCTTCGGCGGCACCGGCCTGGAGACCCTGCTGCCGGTGACCCTGGAGCTGGTCCACAACGGGCATCTTGAGTTGTTGGCGGCGCTGGATCTGATCACCCGCAAGCCCGCCGAGCTGATGAAGCTCGAGGCCGGCCGGCTGCAGGCCGGGGCGCCGGCGGACCTGATGATCTTCGATCCGGATCGGGGCTGGAAGGTCACCGACGAGAAGCTGCACTCGAAATCCAAAAACTCGCCCTTCGACGGACGCCCGGTGCAGGGCCAGGTGCTGCGCACGGTCATCGACGGTCGCACCGTGTTCTCCCAGGACGCTTGAGCGTGGACGCCCTCGGCCCCATTCATGGCCTCGCCGCGCTGGTCGGTTACGGGCTCGGCTCGGTGCCCTTCGGCCTGGTGCTGACCCGGTTGGCCGGGATCGGCGACATCCGCACCATGGGCAGCGGCAACATCGGCGCCACCAACGTGCTGCGTACCGGCAACAAGTTTCTCGCCTTCCTTACCCTGGTGTGCGATTCGGGCAAGGGCGCGGCGGCGGCCTTTGGGGCCATGCATTTCTGGGGCCTGGAGGCTGGCCTGATCGCCGGTTTCGCCGCGGTGGTGGGCCACAACTTCCCGATCTGGCTCAAGTTCCGGGGCGGCAAGGGGGTGGCCACCACCTTGGGCGTGTTGTTGGTGGCGTCCGGTTACGTGGGCATCGCCGCCTGCGCCACTTGGCTGCTGGTCGCCGGCCTGTTCCGCTATTCGTCGCTGGCCGCCCTGGGCGCGCTGGCCGCGGCCCCCTTCTACGCGGAGTTCCTCGCCACCCGGCCGGTGACCATCATGGCCGGGGCCCTGGCCGTCCTGGCCATCATCCGGCATCACGAGAACATCGGCCGCTTGTTGCGCGGCGAGGAGACCAAGATCGGCGCCAGGAAGAACGACCCGGCGGACCCGAAACCCGAAGAACCTGAGTGACTCCCCGCCGACCGGGATCAGGTACGGTCATTGACGGGCGGGGAAGATTCTTGCCATACTGCTCTTTATGCGAGAAGAAATTGATATTAACCTCTCGGATAAGGAAAAACTCGACCGCCTCCGCCTGATCCGCAGCCAGCATGTGGGACCGGTCACCTTCCACCAGTTGCTGAGCCGTTTCGGCACCGCCACGGCGGCCCTGGACGCCCTGCCGGAACTGGCCCGGCGCGGCGGCCGGACGACACCGCCGAGGCTGTGCAGCGCCGCCCAGGCGGAAAAGGAAATGGCCGCCCACGAGGCCTTTTCCGGGCACATGGTGTTCTGGGGCGAGGCCGCCTATCCGCCACGCCTCGCGGTCATCACCGACGCGCCGCCGGTCTTGAGCGTCATCGGGCATCTCCCGCTCCTGACCAAGAAGGCGGTCGCCGTGGTCGGGGCCCGCAACGCATCCACCAACGGCCGGCTGCTGGCCGAGCAACTGGCCGAAGGCGTCGGCAGCGGCGGTTACCTGGTGGTCTCCGGCATGGCCCGCGGCATCGACGCCGCCGCCCACCGGGGCGCCGTGGAGACGGGCACCGTGGCGGTCCTCGGTGGTGGCGTCGACGTGGTCTATCCGCATCAGAACCGGCAGCTCTACGAAACGCTGTGCCAGCGGGCCGCCCTGGTCTCCGAGGTGCGGCCCGGCACGCAACCCCGGGCCCGGCACTTTCCGCGCCGCAACCGGATCATTTCCGGCATGGCCCGGGGCGTCGTCGTGGTCGAGGCCTCGCCCCGGTCCGGCTCGTTGATCACCGCGCGGTTGGCCGGCGAACAGGGCCGCGAGGTCTTCGCCGTGCCCGGCGCCGCCCAGGACCCGCGCAGCCGCGGCGCCAACGCCCTGATCCGGGACGGCGCCGTGTTGACGGAAACGGCGGCCGACGTCCTCGCCGTCCTGGACGGCCTGCCCCAGCAAACGGCCCCGGTGCTGACGGAACCGAAAGCCGCGCCGGCGGAGGCGGAAGCGCCGGCCGATCTTCGCGACGCCGTCATGGCGGCCTTGGGGACCGCGCCAACGGCCCGCGACAACCTGGTCCGGCAACTGGCGGCGCCCGCCGCCTCGGTGGCCATGGTGTTGTTGGAGTTGGAACTGGCTGGCCGGCTGGAACGTCATCCGGGCAACCAGGTGTCGCTGCTGCCGGACGGATGATTCAGTCGTCCGGCGGCGCGGCCAGGGAATCGAGAATGCCTTCCAGATCGTCCTCGCCCGGTTCCTCGCCGCCCTCGATGATGCCGTCCAGGGCGTCGAGATAGGGGGCGACGGCGGCGTCGCGGATGAAGCCTTCCGCCGACAGGGGCTTGAGATAATACTCGAGTCGCCGGCAGATCATGGTGATGGAACCGAAGCCGAAGGACTGCCCCATCCCCTTCAGGGTATGCAGTTCGGCACGGAAGGCGGCGAAGGTGGCCTCCGGGTCCTCGCGGCGCAACGCCTTGGCATGGTGTTCGACGAGCACATGGAGACGCCGGCCGGCATCCTCGAGGAATTCGCCGCGCAAATTGGCGATAATTTGTTCTTCCGTGATTCCGTCCTTGAACATTCCGGCACTTTAAATTGAACGTGTTGATTTTAAAAGATAAAATCCGACTACACGGGCAGCGGCGCAGAACCCGGGGCGCCCCCCCATGCACCCGTTCGCTCATATATATAAGTGTGTTCTCCGGTTGACATTGGCGAAGGAACTGCCAATTCTCCCGTTCCGCCGCCCGGAAATCCGCTTACCGGCGGCCTTGGAATGAACCCAGATGATGATCGGAACACGATGAGTAGCGTTGTTGTCGTCGAATCGCCGGCCAAGGCGAAGACCATCAACAAGTACCTTGGCGGCGACTACACGGTTCTCGCCAGCTACGGCCACGTGCGCGATTTGCCGGCCAAGGACGGCTCCGTGCGGCCCGACGACGACTTCTCCATGGACTGGGAAATCGACGGCAAATCGCAAAAGCACGTGCGCGAGATCGCCAAGGCCCTGAAGGGCGCCGATCACCTGTACCTGGCCACCGACCCGGACCGCGAGGGCGAGGCCATTTCCTGGCACGTGCGCGAGATCCTCGACCAGTCGAAAGCGCTCGAGGGGGTGGAGGTCAAGCGGGTGGTCTTCAACGAGATCACCAAGGACGCCATCATCGCCGCCTTCAACCAGCCGCGCGAGTTGGACCGGGAACTGATCGAGGCCTATCTCGCCCGCCGGGCGCTGGATTATCTGGTCGGCTTCACGCTTTCGCCGGTGCTTTGGCGCAAGCTGCCCGGCAGCCGTTCGGCGGGCCGGGTCCAGTCGGTGGCGCTCAGGCTGATTTGCGAGCGCGAGACGGAGATCGAGAATTTCACCGCCCAGGAGTACTGGACCGTCAAGGCCGACGTGGCATCGGCCGCCGGCGAGGCCTTCGAGGCCCAGTTGACGCATCTGAACGGCGACAAGCTGGACAAGATGGACCTGGGCGACGAGGCGGCGGCGCAAGGCGCCGTCGCCGCCATCGAGGCCCGCGACTTCGCGGTCGCCCGGATCGAACGCAAGAAGGCCCGGCGCAACCCGGCGCCGCCGTTCACCACGTCGACCCTGCAGCAGGAAGCATCCCGGAAACTCCGCTTCGGTGCGAAGCGCACCATGCAGGTGGCGCAGCGCCTCTACGAAGGCATCAACATCGGCGGCGAGACCGTCGGCTTGATCACCTACATGCGGACCGACGGCGTGCAGATCGCCGGCGAAGCCATCGGCGCCTGCCGCGCCCTGATCGGGCGGGACTATGGGCCGAGCTATCTGCCCGACAGCCCGCGGGTCTACAAATCGAAGGCCAAGAACGCCCAGGAGGCGCACGAGGCCATCCGTCCGACGGACGTCAGCCGGCGCCCCGACGACGTGGCCCCCTACCTGGACGAGGATCAGCGCCGGCTCTATGCGCTGATCTGGAAACGCACCGTGGCCAGCCAAATGGAATCGGCGGTCCTCGATCAGGTCGCCGTCGACCTCACCTCCGCCGACAACCAGGTAACGCTCCGGGCCAACGGCTCGGTGATCGCCTTCGACGGTTTCTTCCGGCTCTACCGGGAGGGCCGCGACGACGGCGAGAAAGCGACCGGCCCCGGCGAGGACCGCATCCTGCCGCCGCTCAAGGAGGGCGAGGCCGTGGAACGCCGCCAGGTCGTCCCGGAACAGCATTTCACCCAGCCGCCGCCGCGCTACTCGGAAGCCAGCCTGGTGAAGACCCTGGAGGAATTGGGCATCGGCCGCCCATCCACCTACGCTTCCATCATCTCCGTCCTGCAGGATCGCAATTACGTGCGCCTTGAGAAACGCCGCTTCGAGCCCGAGGACCGGGGCCGTATCGTCACCGCCTTCCTGGAAAGCTTCTTCACCCGCTACGTGGCCTACGATTTCACCGCCGATCTGGAAGAACGCCTCGACGACATCTCCGGCGGGCGCATCGACTGGAAGGCCCTGCTCCGGGATTTCTGGAACGCCTTCTCCCAGGCCGTCAGCGAGACCAAGGATCTGCGCATCTCCGAAGTCCTGGACAAATTGGACGAATTGTTGGGCCCGCACTTCTTCCGCGACGGCGGCAACGGAAAGGACCCGCGCAAGTGCCCCAGTTGCACGGACGGCCGGCTCAATCTGAAGCTCGGCAAGTTCGGCGCCTTCATCGGCTGCTCCAACTACCCGGACTGCCGGTTCACGCGGCCCCTGGAGGTTACCGACGGCAATGACGAGGCCGGCGGCAACGGTGGCCCCAAGGAACTGGGGCCGGACCCGGAAACGGGCCTCATGGTGACGCTGCGCAAGGGACCCTACGGCTGGTACGTACAGCTCGGCGAGGTCGAGGAGATCATCGTCGAGACCAAGGGTAAGAAACCGAAAACCAAGAAGACCAAGCCGAAGCGCGGTTCCGTGCCGAAGACCATGGATCCGGCCACGGTGGACCTGGAGACGGCGCTCGGCCTCCTGTCGCTGCCCCGCGAGGTGGGCCCGGACCCGGAGACCGGCGACATGATCACCGCCGCCATCGGCCGTTTCGGCCCCTACATCAAACGGGGCGGCACCTACGTGTCGCTGAAGGGCGAAGACAACGTGCTGACCATCGGCTTGAACCGGGCGGCGCACCTCATGGCGGCAGCGCCGAAGAAGGACCCGCCCCGGGAGATCGGCCTGCACCCCAAGGACAAGAAGCCGATCACCCAGCGCCAGGGCCGCTGGGGCCCCTACGTGCAACACGGCCGACTGATGGCGACCCTGCCCAAGGACATGGACAAGGACAGCGTCACCCTGGAGGAGGCCATCGCGCTTCTGGACGCGAAGGCGGCGAAAAAGGGCAAGGGCGCGAAAAAGGGCGGCGGCCGGCGGAAGTCGGCCGGCGGCTGAGCGCCCGTGGCACCATCCAGCAAGTCTCCCGCCCCCTTCCCGTCCCGTGAAGAGGTGCTGGAGTTCATCAACGAATCACCGGGCAAGGTCGGCAAGCGCGAGATCGCGCGCGCCTTCAACCTGAACGCCGAACAGAAGCGGGACCTGAAGAAACTGCTCAGGGAACTGACCCTGGACGGCAGCCTGCAAAAGGGGCGCGGACGGCGCTACACGGGCGGCGGCAAGCTGCCGGAGGTTCTAGTGCTGCAGGTCTCGGGCGTCGATTCCGACGGCGAATTGATGGCCCGGCCCATGAACTGGGAAGAAGGCGAGACCGCACCGCTCATCTACATGGCGCCGGAACGCCGCGGCCAACCGGCGCTGGGCATCGGTGACCGGGTCCTGGCGCGGCTTACGGAACTGGGCGAGGGCACCTACAAGGCGAAAACCATCCGCCGCATCGCCGCCGCGCCGGCCACGGTGCTCGGCGTCTTCGACGTGGTCGACGGCACCGGCCGGATCCGGCCCACGGACAAACGCCACCGCAGCGACCTCATCGTCCGGACCGGCGACGATCTGCGCAGCCAGCCCGGCGATCTGGTGCGCGCCGAGATCGCGCCCGGGCGGCGCCTGGGCCTGCGCCAGGCGAAGGTGATCGAGCGCCTGGACCACATGTCGAGCCCCCACAACATCAGCCTGATCTCGATCCATGAGTTCGAGATTCCCGACAACTTCCCGGTCGAAGCCATGGAGGCGGCGGAAGCCGCCGGCCCGGCGCCCCTGGACAAGCGCGAGGATCTGCGCCGCCTGCCGCTGGTCACCATCGACGGCGCCGACGCCCGGGATTTCGATGACGCCGTCTGGGCCGAACCGGACCCGGACCCGGGCAATCCGGACGGTTGGCACCTGATGGTCGCCATCGCCGACGTCAGTTGGTATGTGCGTCCGGGCTCGGCCCTCGACCGCGAAGCGCGGATGCGCGGCAACTCCGTCTACTTCCCGGACCGGGTCGTGCCGATGCTGCCCGAGGCGCTGTCGAACGGCTGGTGTTCCCTGGTTCCCGGCGAGGACCGGCCCTGCATGGCCGTGCACCTGTGGATCGACGCCAAGGGCCGACTGAAACGGCACAGGTTCATCCGCGCCATGATGCGCTCGGCGGCCAGGCTCACCTACGAACAGGTGCAACGGGCCCGGGACGGCGAGCCCGACGAGGCCACCGGTCCGCTCATGGAAGCGGTCATCGAACCGCTTTACGGCGCCTACAATTCGCTCGTCGCCTATCGCAACCAACGCCACGCCCTGGAACTGGACCTGGCCGAACGCCAGGTGATCATGGCCGAGGACGGCACCGTGGCGGCGATCCGCGAACGCGAGCGCCTGGACAGCCACAAGCTGATCGAGGAATTCATGATCACCGCCAACGTGGCGGCGGCGGAAACCCTGGAGAAACGGCACCGGCCCTGCATGTACCGGATCCACGACCGGCCGTCACGGGAGAAGACGGAGACGCTCAGCCAGTTCCTGGATTCGCTGGGCCTCAGCTTCGCCAAGGGACAGGTGATGAAGCCCCTGCAGTTCAACCAGATCCTGAAACAGGTGGCCGACACGCCGGAATCCCACATGGTCAGCCAGATCATCCTGCGCACCCAGGCCCAGGCGGAGTACAATCCCCGCAACATCGGCCATTTCGGCCTGGCACTCCGGCGCTACGCCCACTTCACCTCGCCGATCCGCCGCTACGCGGACCTTTTGGTCCACCGGGCCCTCATCGACGGGCTGTCGCTCGGCCCCGGCGGATTGGAGGACGACGGCCACGACTTCGAAGACCTCGGCGCGCACCTGTCGGCGACGGAACGCCGCGCCGCCATGGCGGAACGCAGCGCCGTCGACCGGTTCACGGCGGACTTCCTGGCCGAACAGGTGGGCGCCAGCTTCGCCGCGCGCATCAACGGCGTCACCCGGGCCGGGTTGTTCGTCACCTTGGACGAAACCGGCGCCGACGGCCTGGTGCCGATCCGCAGCCTGCCCGACGATTACTACGCCCACGACGACCGGCTGCATACCCTGACCGGCTCGGCGAACGGGCTGAGCTTCCGCCTCGGCCAGGCGCTCGAAGTGACGCTGGTGGAAGCCATGCCGATCACCGGCGGCCTGATCTTCAATGTGGTCGACCCGATCGGGGCCGGCGGTAGCCGGTCCGGCAAGCCGGCGCGGCGGGTACGCCCCCACCTGTCCCGGCGAGGCCGGCGGCCACGGGGAAGGCGTCACCGTCGCAGGGGGTGACGCGGGCGGCAATATGTTGGACAATTGGGCATGACGAGCAGGACGAAGATCTCCCGACAGGCCCTTTTTGCCTTCATCGCCTTGTGGATAGCGGGTTGCGCCGGCACGCCGCCGGACCCGACGCCGCCGAAGCGGGCCGCCGATTCGGCGGCGCAGGCGGATATTTACGCCGTCGGATACCGCAGCATCTCGGAAAAATACATCGATCCCATAAGCGTCGCGGAAATCGCCGTCGGCGGCATGCAGGGCTTCGCCGCCATCGACCCGGCGCTCCGCGTGGAACGCGCCGGCGACCTCGTCCGCCTGACCATGGACGGGCGCGGGATTTCCGAGTTCAAGGCCCCCGGGGATGACGATTCCAACGCCTGGGCCGGGTTGACGGTCAGTTTCGAACAGGCCGGCCGCGACCACTCGGCGTTGATGAAAAAGGCTAGCGCCGAGAAACGCTACGAAGCCGTGTTCGACGGCATGTTGGCCAATTTGGACGTGTTCTCCCGCTACGCCGGGGCCGACGAGGCCCGGCGCAACCGGGCCCGGCGCGACGGCTTCGGCGGCATCGGCATTCGCTTCAAGATCAAGAACGACAAGCCGATCATCACCATGGTGATGCCCGGCACCCCGGCCGCCAACGTGGAACTCAAGGCCGGCGATGAGATCACCCATATCGACGGCGAGGCGCTGCTGAAGCCGAAGGTTCACGACGTGGTGGCGAAGTTGCGCGGTCCCACCCATTCGGAGGTCAAGGTCCGGGTCTATCGGGCTCGCGCCGACCGCAGCATCGACGTGATCATGGAGCGCCTGCACATCGTTCCGCCGACGGTCAAGGCCAGCCTGGAGAACGGACTCGTGGTGCTCAAGATCTCAAGCTTCAACCAGGCCACGGCGCGCAGCGTGGCCAAGGAGCTGGAGGCGGCGAAGGAGCAGGCCGGCGACGGCCTGAGGGGGCTGATCATCGATTTGCGCGGCAATCCGGGCGGTCTCCTGAAGCAGTCCGTGAAGGTTGCCGATCTGCTTTTGACCCACGGCCACATCGTCTCCACCCGGGGCCGCCACCCGGACAGCCTGCATCACTACGAGGCCGGCGGCCGCGACCTGGCCGGCGGCCTGCCGACGGTTGTTCTGGTGGACGGCAAGTCGGCGTCCGCCTCGGAAATCGTCGCCGCCGCCATGCAGGACCGTGGCCGCGCCGTGCTCATCGGCACCTCGTCCTTCGGCAAGGGAACGGTGCAGACGGTGATCCGCCTGCCCAACGACGGCGAGGTAACCCTTACCTGGTCCCGCCTGGTTGCGCCAAGCGGCTACGCCCTGCACGGGCTTGGCGTGCGGCCGGCCATCTGCACCAGCGGCGGCACCCATGACCTGAAGGCCTTCCTGCGCCGCTCCGTCGCCGAGCGGCTCAAGGCGCGGTCCAGTTTTTCCTCTTGGCGGACCGTCGGCATCGGTGAGAAAGAGGCCCGCCGGGAATTGCGCGAATCCTGTCCCTCGGAACGAAGGGACACGGAGCTGGAGCTGAAATTGGCCCGCATGCTGCTGGACAATCAGCCGCTTTATGCCCAAGCCATCGAGCTTTCGGCGACCACCAATCAGGCCCACAAATGACGCCAGCCGATACTTGACAGGAACGGCGGAGGCTGTATCGTGCGCGCCTCAATATTCAATATGTCTCGATCGGAGCGAGAACGATGGCGAAACCGGCGACGATCCTTGTCAAACTCGAAAGCACCGCGGGCACGGGGTACTACTACGTGACCAAGAAGAACCCGCGCAACCAGACGGAAAAGATGGAGTTCCGGAAGTACGATCCGGTGGCCCGCAAGCACGTCGTCTTCAAGGAAGCCAAGATCAAATAAGCGCGCCGTCACGCCGGACATGAAAAAGGCCGGATTTCCGGCCTTTTGTTTTGCCCGCGGTGTGGCCCCGGTCAGCTCAGGAACTTGGCCACCGTATCCAGGAACGTCGGCACGGAGATGGGCTTCGCGATATAGCCCTCGCAGCCGCCTTCGCGGATCTTCTCCTCATCGCCCTTCATGGCGAAGGCCGTCACGGCGATCACCGGAATCTCCTTCAGATCGTCATCGGCCTTCAGCATCTTGGTCACCTCGAGGCCGGAAATCTCGGGCAATTGGATGTCCATGAGAATCAAATCGGGGTGGTTTTCACGCGCCAGTTTCAAGACGTCGCGCCCATCCATGGTCTGAATGGTTTCATACCCGTGCGCCTGGAGCAAATCGTTGAAGAGCTTCATGTTGAGGTCGTTGTCTTCAACGATGAGAATCTTTTTCGCCATCTTGTCCCGGGTTCCCCTTAACTACTCCTGCCAGCGAAAGCATGGCCAGTTCCGATAGTCGTGCCGCGCGGGTTATGCCTTTCGTCGCAATCCGGAGAAACCTCCAGTGCCCCGGAATTCTGGTACATTCATGGCGCCAAGTCAAACAACGCCCGGGCCGAAATTCGGGAAAATCGAGCCATGGCAAAGCCTTATACCAAGCTGTAAAAAGTTTGACTCATTAAGGGACTGTTAGGCGGGGTGTGATTCAACATGGAAAACAGAGGAGTTTTTCCATGGCACGCGGCATTCCCCTACGCACAGACTTCACTTGCGAC
>Ga0209568_1000051_pt1 | contig 41233 bp, 39 predicted proteins | sample WorMetOlspDAHAB2_FD_187406 | JGI IMG/M metagenome (GOLD analysis project Ga0209568, IMG submission 187406) | Marine gutless worms symbiont microbial communities from Max Planck institute for Marine Microbiology, Germany - Olavius sp. DAHAB.2... ...
CCTCATTTACCTGTTGTCATAGTTGAAGATGCCTTGTCAGCAAATGGTCCGCACCTGACTTTACTCAAAGAATTAAATATGAATTTTATTATTGTAGTCAAACCTAATAGTAATAAAGCTTTGTTTGGGTAGAAACTATTGATTGTGTACTAAGCAAGATTTCATCTTACAGTTATCACTTATCCGACAACTTCTTTTGTCAGATTTATCTCATCTAACATTTTAGCTTGTGCCAGATGCTTTGACTCTCAAAAGTTAGTTGCGTTAAACACTCTAAAGCTTTCACTTGATCCTCTGTTAAGATGACACCCTCTTGCGCAACTTTTGCTTCAAGAGCTTTCAAAGGCTTTTTTCTAGAAATGTCTTTTAAAGCTTCTTCTCCACCGGTTTCGTATAGCTCTTTGAAGCGATAAAACTATCTCTAGAATATCCCATTTACAGGCTTCACTCACGTTCCCTAATGCTTTTGCAAAATTGAGAAGTCCAAGTTTATTTTTGATATTTTTTTGTTGTTCTGATGTGCTTGACATAGCTAACTCCTTTTTAATCGCTCGCTGAAACCTTGCCCTGCCTTCTTGGTGCGGCAAGGCTTCAGTCTTCGCAACCATTATTTTGTTTGTTGTATTTTACTGCAACTGTCCGATTATGTCTTGTATATTACACAAAAAAATTGAAATATTAAATTTCATAACGCTATCTTGCGCAACAGAAAACATAGAGTGGGCATCACTCCAATATTTTTCTAAAAAAGGGGTAAAATATTTGTTTTCCGGAAATTGCTGATAAAATCATATCACAATCCGGTAAGTAATAATTTAAACACCGTCTCTTTTTTGTGGTTTTTTCTTATGTGTAATTTTTGAAACACATGTTCCTTTAGAGATTAGCTCCTTTGCTGCCTCTTTAAGGGTTAATACACCTTCTGAAAATCCTATACTAAACAGCAAATTGTTAAGATAAGATAATTCTGTTTCAAAAAAGTCAAGTTGACTTTCCAATCTAGCGATGGTTTGAATGAGCTTTTTTTTATTGTCGAGATTTTTATCCATTTTAAATCCCCTTATTATTATAGTTGTAAATTACAATTATATACAAATTCCGTTTTTATATCAATCAAAACATTAATCACATGCATCTCAGTAGATAGTTGTAAAACTAACAATTTAATTTGTGGGTGATAGCTAGATTGGCACACCCAAAGAAAAGGGACAAAGATCTCTCTTTTTCATTTTTTACACTTACTCTAACGTGAATTCCCACAAATCAACCCTCTTCCTTACTCTGTGCAATAAGGGCAAGCACAATTACATTTAGGTCAATGTTGCGTTTTTTTTCACAATTTTTCTAACCAATGTGTAGTGTACTATGTTTAGCACTTTTCACTCCATTAGCAAGCTTTTCTCTATAAAATTAAAGAATGAAATGATTCCTCTATTCCAGAGGTTGAATTGACCTAAATCACCATTTTGCGTTATCTAATTTAATAAAACCTTTGGTGAAATATGGTGATTCTAAAAAAGTTTTCCTGCGGCCCTTTTCAAACCAATGCTTATCTATTGATTTGCCCACAAACCCATAAGGGGGCCTTTATCGATCCAGCTCCCGATAGTTACCATGATTTATCAAAGGCTGCTCAAGATTATAAAATGGAAGCTATTCTTATTACACACTCTCATTGGGATCACATGTGTGATACAAAAAAATTAAAGTCCTCCTTTGAAGTTCCAATTTATGTGCATAAAGCAGATAGTTTCAATTTGAGCCATCCCGGAAGCGATGGCTTGCCATTATTTAGGCCTACTGAAGGCGTTCAACCAGACTGTAATCTTGTAGATGGACAAATTCTTACTATTGGCCATCTGCAAATTCAAGTGATCCATACACCGGGACATACACCTGGAGGTGTCTGTTTTTATCTGAAAAAAGAGAAAATATTAATTTCCGGTGATACCCTGTTTAAAGGAGCGATTGGAAATCTTTCCTTTCCTACAGCCAATCCAGAGGCCATGTGGAAATCATTAAAAATTCTAGGCCAACTTCCTAAAGATACTCACATCTACCCAGGTCATGGCTCATCCACTACTATTGGTGCAGAAAGTCATTTTCTTAGTGGTGAAAAACTCTTTTAGAACCATATAAGCAATTGCGCAATACGAAAAATTTGCAAAAATTTTTCATTGTGATACCCTGCATAAGGTATGGATAAATGGGTGTATATTAATGGTCAATGGTTGGTTGGTGAAGAAGCAACGATCCCAGCGTTAGATCTAAGCGTCTTACGTGGGTATGGTGTAAATGAATATCTGCGCACCTATGGGAGAAACTTTTTTAAAACAGAAGAGCACATCATACGTTTTCAAAAATCTGCAGATGATTTGGGACTTAAAATACCCCTTTCATGTAAAAAGATCGCTGCTATTATTGAAGAGGCAAAGAAATTCGTGCCCTCTGATGAAATAAGTGTAAAACTCATCCTAACGGGAGGTGTCTCCCCAGATCAATTTCTTCCGGTGGATAACGCCATATTTTTTGTTGTGGCCTATCCCTTTATTCCCTTGTTAGATCTATGTTTTACAAAGGGGGTGAAGTTAATCACACACTGTTATGCCCGCGCTTGTTCTACTGCAAAAAGTATTTACTATCTTCCATCCATCGCTGCCATAATAAAAAGGGCCCATAAAGAAAAAGCAGTTGATCTATTGTTTCATAATGCAAGTGGAGAATTACTAGAATCGAGTATAGCAAACTTTTTCGCAGTTAAAAATAGCACCATCATTACTCCTTCCTCTGGTGTTTTAAAGGGAATTACACGAAAGGTCGTTCTCGAATTGGCAAGAAAACATTTTCTTGTAGAGGAGAGAAGGGTGCATATCAGTGAAATCCCCTCTTTTGATGGAGCGTTTCTGACTTCTAGTAGTAAAGGAATATTGCCCGTTTCCCAAATTAATACACATCGTATATCTATTGCGAGTGAGATACGCACTCTTATGCGCGAATTTGCATTAGCAACCTCTCAGGCCGCTGAAAACTGCCCTGTCGTAGAGATTAGAAAATAAAAGGTGTTGCATAATATTTCACAACTCTTTTATTAACATAGTTAAAGTATTGACTTTTTGGAGGATCATGATTTTATGGTATTAAAAGATACGGTTAAAAAAATGGATGCGATGCTTAAACAAATTGTAAGCGATCTCACCAAAGCTTTTGAGAAGGGAAATAAGGCAGCATCGCAACGGGTTCGAACTCATACTATCAAATTTGCAAAACTGTCTAAGCAATATCGCAAGGAATCGGTTGCAGCGGAAAAAGGTGCGAAGAAACGGAAAAAAGTGGTGAGAAAAAAGGTAGCTAGCAAGAAGGTCGCCGCGAAAAAAAAGCGGTGTAAACGCAGATCGTGTTGATAGGCTGCTTCTTTAATTCTCTCATGCTGGATTCTATTTCAAAAAAAGATGAAATTGCATATCTCTCACTACTCTAAAAGAGGGTATGGTTTAGGAAAGATCAATTCTCACAAGATAGAGGTGGCAGGTACCGTTATTGGCGATACGATCTGCATTGATTGTGGGAAACGGAAAAGAGGGAGGTGTGCTAACTTAGTGAAAGTGTTAGCTCCTTCACCTGATCGGGTGATGCCGCGATGTATGCACTCCGGTACGTGTGGTGGTTGCGCTTGGCAACAAAAATCTTATGCAGCACAACTTGTAACCAAACAAAATTTTTTACAAAGCCTTTTTTCTAGCACCCATTTGCCCCTTATCCCCTGCGTAGATCCCTGGCATTATCGAAATAAAATGGAATTTTCTTTTTCTCAAGATAAAAAGGGAAATCGCTTTCTTGGCTTGATCATTGCAGGTTCTCGTGGTCGCGTGCTGAACTTAAAAGAATGTTATTTAACACCCCCCTGGTTTATCTCCATAGTAAAAACTCTCTATTCTTGGTGGGGAAAGAGCGGTCTCTTGGCCTATCACCCTTATAGTGATAGAGGAAGTTTGCGTACTCTTACCTTACGTGATGGAAAACGTACAGGAGAAAAAATGGTCTATCTTACCATCTCTGGTAATTCTAAGTACTTTATAAATCGCGATCAGATCAACACATTTAAAGAGGCAGTAAACAGAACTCTTCTTAATGAAGATCCAAGCATCTTTTTGCGTATTCATCGTATATGCAAAGGAAAACCTTCTGCATATTATGAAATGCATCTTAGTGGCCCCGAATGGATCAAAGAAATATTATATGTGCATGGCAGAAAGCTTCTTTTTCATATCAGCCCCTCCTCTTTTTTTCAAACTAATACTTTACAAGCAGAAAAACTCTACACACAGACTCTTGCTCTAACAAATCCTAAACCGACAGATACCCTATTGGATCTTTATTGTGGAATGGCAACTTTGGGGATTGTTTTTTCTCCTTATGTACGTAAAGTGATCGGTATTGAAGTCTGTGTTCATGCTGTTTGTGATGCAAAAATGAATATTAAAATGAATAAACTCTCTAATATAACTATTTGTCACGGAGATGTAGGAATGCTGTTAGCCCAATATGTTTCCCCTCCCGACCTCTGCATTGTGAATCCACCACGTTCTGGCCTCGATGAAAGTGTGCTCAAACATCTTATGCGACTGACACCAAAAAAAATTCTTTATATTTCATGCAACCCAAAGACACAGAGTGAAAATATTTCTGTTTTTTTACAGAATGGATATATATTGAAATATGTGCAAGGGGTCGATCAATTTCCTCATACCCCACATATTGAAAATATTGCAATACTTATAAAACCCTAAATTTCGTATACTGACCTTTAAGACAGTGAAAAACTTTTATTTGAGGATATATATATGAAAAAAATTTTTTGTTTTTTGTTATTTTTCTCTGCATCGATCTTTGCAGAAGAAGGGACATCTCAAGTGCGTCATCAAAATATATGGCAAACTGTAATGATGATTGGAATTGCTCTTTTGTTTTTCTATCTTATCCTATGGCGTCCTGAACAAAAACGTCGCAAAAGGATGGAAAGTCAAAGGAAAAATCTTTCAAAAGGAGATCGAGTTACTGCAATGGGAATTATCGGAACAGTAGTTCGTGTGGAAGAAAATTCTATGATTCTTAAAATGGTTGATGGAGCAAAAATTGAAATGTTAAAAAGTGCTATTACAGATGTTCAAGCAGGAGATGACAAAAAAACCACTAATGTTTCTCAGCCTCAAACCAATGAATGTAAATAAAATTAAACCAATTACAATTTATAGGTGTTCATATCTTTATTCAACTGCTCTAAAATAGCCATGAGCTCTGCTCTATTAAGTTGTTTGATTTGCTCCTTATCATCATATTCAATGATGTTATTGAGTAAATTCACTTTTTTCGCAATGAGCTTATGAATATGACATTCAATTGTCCCCCTTGTGACCATTTTAAAGACTTGTACACCACGAGTTTGTCCAATGCGATGAATACGGTCAGTAGCCTGATCTTCTTTGGCAGGATTCCACCACCTATCAAAATGAAGGACAACGGAGGCAGCTGTGAGATCTACTCCCGTTCCAACAGCTTTGAGAGAGGCAACAAATACTTCACAGTTGGGATCATCGCGAAAAATGTGTAGTTGCTTTTTGCGGTTTCGAGTAGAGCCGCGAATAGAAGCATATTGGATGCCATGTTCACAAAGATACCGTTCAATAATAGTCATCATACCGAGATATTGAGAGAAGACCACTAACTTTTGTTTACTATTGCGGGCCTCATTTAATAGTTCAATAAAGAGGTCCCATTTGCCACTTTGGTGTCTTTTGTAGTGACTAAAATCTTTTATAATTAGAGAGGGATGGTTGCAGATTTGTTTTAAACGATTGAGCAATGTAAATATATGAGGAATAGAGGGCTTTTTACCGAGTTTTTTCGCAAAAATATCGCGTGATTTAAGAAGTGTCGTACGATAGAGCTGTTGTTGCTCTTTAGAGAGAGAACAATAAGCAATCTCTTCGGTCTTTTCGGGGAGATCCTCTAATACATCACTTTTTTTGCGTCGCAAAAGGAAAGGATGAATGAGTTGAGAGAGCATATGTTTTTTCCCTTGATCTCCAAATTTTTCAATAGGATTTACAAAGATTTCGCGATATTGGGCTGTAGAAGGTAAGTAGGAGGGTAGAAGAATATCGAAAAGTGCTTTCAATTCTTGCAAACAATTTTCTATGGGAGTGCCGGTTAATCCAATTTTGATCTTAGATCTAAGCATCTTGAGAGATTGATGCACCTGAGAGAGACTGTTTTTTGCAACTTGCATCTCATCAAAGATAATGATAGTAAACGTGGTTTTCATAAGGATTTTTCGGTCGCTTCGTAAGGTGCCATATGAAGTGAGAAGTAGATCGGCATGACTATTAAATTCCTTTAAGGAACGTTGAGCCCCATAAAAAACCACAACCCGCAATTTGGGAAGAAACTTTTGCAACAGCTCCTCCCAATGGTAAAGAACCGAAGTAGGGGTCACTACGCAAAATGCATTTTTTTTTCCCATATTACTATTTTTTGCCCCCGCTAAAAGAGCCATAGCTTGGTGCGTTTTTCCTAGCCCCATATCATCACAGAGAAGTCCTGACAATCCATAAGAATAGAGAAACCATAGCCATTTAACCCCTAATTTTTGATAGGGACGTAAAGTGCTCTTTAGCCCACGTAAACTTAGTGTATCATCACTGGTAAAGCTATCGAGTTCTTGTAAAAGATTACGTGTATGTATAGCAGTTTTAGATTGCCCTGAAGGAGGTATGATATTTTCATAAATGCGCAGACCCATCCATTCTAAAGTAGAGAGCGTAAGAGTAGAACCTTTCGTAGCACAAACCATCTTTCGTATCCAATTAAAACGAGGATCTTTCAAAAAGAGAAGGCCTGCTTGAGTGATGACATAGGAACGATGCTTTTCTATACCCTTTTGAATGGAGCAAAAATTTTCTTCCCCAAATTCACTGGCATAAGCCAAGCGTACCTTCCATTTTTTTTTCTTGGTTTTCATCATAGTCTGTAGACGTAGGGTAAGATTGCTGGGGGATTTTAGACGATGATCGATTTTTATAATAAAAGGCTTGAGTGTAACAAGTTCTGTTATGATAAAGGCCGATTCAGCATACTTATCGATCACAACCTTTTTGCGATATTTTTTAGGAAGAAGGTTTCCAGATGGGATCTGTGCAAACCCTTCGTCTGGAATGTAGGTGAAATCATCAAAAATATACACCTTTTTACCTTGATATTCCTTCTTATAGTAATAGTCGGGTTCGACTACGATCTTTTGCTCATCATTTATAAAGATATTGAGACCGACCTTTTCTATAGGACAAATGGGGTTAAAGAAATTTTTAACATGTTCCAGATCCTCTCGATTTTTATGGATGAATAGGGGTATTTGTCTGCATGGTACACGCATTGCAGATATATTTTTTCCTATAGGCAAAGAGAGCTTTTTATAAAATCCTCTTCCCTTCATATAGATCCAGTGTCCAAAGTCGATCACTTCCTTTATTCCTTCAAACATTTTGGATGTACTTGTAAATGTAAGGGTTTCGAGGTCAAAATGATAGGAAAGATAAAATTCTGCATTAGTGGGATGAATTTGAAATCCTGCATGTTTATTGATCCATTGATGATTTTTTACGATAAACTCTTCAACTTTATCGAAAGGAATCACTCTCTCTATTTCATCAAAAAGCTCCTTTTTTAAAAGGTAAAAACCCTGTTTATCAATGTAGACCCAAGGCTTAAAAAATATTGTGCTTTTTCGTTGAAGATCCCCCTTTTCAAAAATAAAACAAGAGATATGTAGTTGTTTTTTTTTGTCAAAATAGAGGTCATAGGAAGGATGAACTATATCGAGAGAGAGAAGGGTTCCTTTAAGATACCTTTGAACAAGGTGCATATTGTTGTACAAAAATTGTCCTAAATGCTTTGCAGAAATGGTTTTTTTCTTAAGAAGCGGATCTATTTGTTGTGGAAAAAATCCAGTATCGGGGTAAAATTCCCACCTTCCTATTTTGATACCACTTTTTTTCTTTTGCTCTTGCGCATTTTCCGAAATGATATCTAGACTTTTTCGTATAGGATCATACTCCATCCTATGAATTACAATATCGCGAAGTTCGTGTACAAGTAAAGGAGCATCTACTGTGGCAAAAGAGGGAATGATCTCCTCCCAATTGATTTTAGCAATATAAAATCGAAATTCAAGATCTGAAAAATACAGCACCGATTCTTTAGGAAGCGCATTTTGCTCTTTAATAAAATCAATGGAATACCATTTTTTAAACTCTTGAATAAGCATCATCCATTTTGCTAAGTCAGACCAAAAGGAGAGCTCATATTGTAAATTATGACTAGGTGTCCCTCTCTTCCATAGCGCAAATTCTTCCGTTGAAAGATTGGAAAATTTTAATGAAGTTTCTTCAGTCTCGACCTTTCTATGAAAGAGGATTTCATCGAGAATTTCTTGACCTTTCTCTGTTTTTGTTATAACGGAAAATACCACCCTATTACAAGATGTGGTGCAAACATAATGTTTTTCTCCCCTTTGCTCTATTATACGAGGATTGTTTCCATGTCGTTTAAACCCTATTAGACATAATTTATTCCAAAAAGAGCGATGAAAACGGACATGCAAAGGATCCTTTTTATTGGAAATTTGCATAAAAGCCGCTGCAAGATGAGAGCAAGATTTTTCCTTACTTGCATCATTGCAGCTGCAAAAACTATCTTTGATGTCCCCCTTGTCGTTTAATTGAAGAAAGGGCCATAATGTCTGTTTACATTTTGGATCAAATATCTCAACTTGATACGTACCTCCTGAAAATATAATACTCTTTATGTTTTGTGCATGAATCAATACCAACCCTTCAGAGATGTGATGAGCATTAAATAGGTTTTGATTCACGAAGCCTTTAATACCTTTTCCGCAGGATGATAATCATAACCTAGGTCTTGAGCAACATGTTCATTTGTAACCTTTCCTTGAAAAACATTTAATCCCTGCATAAATAGCACATCATTTAAGAGCGCCGTTTTGTATCCCAAGTCAGCGAGTTTCATCACATAGGGCCAAATACCATAGACCAATGCACATGTTGCCGTTCTAGCGCAAGCTCCGGGTATATTTGCCACACAGTAGTGTACTATTCCGTTATGGACATAGACAGGGTCGGAATGTGTTGTAGGACGAGAAGTTGCAAAACACCCTCCTTGATCAATAGCGATATCGACAATTACGGAACCCGGTTTCATTTTATTTACCACCTTTTCCGATACGAGTTTTGGGGCTTGCTTGCCAGGAATAAGAACGGCGCCAACGGCAAGATCTGCCTGCATCAACTCGCTTTCAATGACATGGGGGGTCGAATAAAGAGTAGTAAGTGCCCCCTTAAATAAGGTGTCGAGTTGTCGCAATCTTGTCAAACTTGTATCTAAAATTGTGACGTCAGCACCTAACCCTATTGCTACCTTTGCAGCCTCGGTACCTGCGACACCACCTCCAATAACTACAACCTTTCCGGGTGCTACACCAGGAACGCCCCCAAGCAAAACACCTCGACCTCCATATGCCATATGCAGTGCATTTGCTCCAGCTTGCATACCAACACGTCCTGCAATCTCACTCATAGGGGTCAAAAGAGGAAGTCCCCCTTGATTATCGACAACAGTTTCAAAAGAAATTCCTATCACCTCTTGCTTAAGTAAAGCTTCAGTTTGCATAGGATCGGGTGCTAGATGTAAAAAGCAAAAGAGAACTTGACCTTTTTTCAGAAGAGAATACTCCTTAGGCTGTGGTTCTTTTACTTTGATAATCACATCCGCTGTATAAACTTCTTCTGGTGTAGGAACGATGTGTGCACCGACATTTTTATAATCTTGATCGGAAAATCCAATCTTGGTTCCTGCCCCCTGCTGAATAAGTACTATGTGCCCCATTATAATAAGGGCTTCTACCATAGTTGGTGTAGCAGCAATTCTATACTCATGGTCTTTCACTTCTTTGGGAATGCCAAATTTCATATCAAAACCTCTCCGTTAAACACATGATGTACTGCACCCATCATATATATTCTTGTTAGCATTTTGTTTTTTTCCACTAATGTAAAGGTAAGCCTTTCTCCAGAGTAAAATACTACTTCCACTTCCCCCGTGCATCCAAACTCTTTGTAAGCGGCATAACATACGGCAGTGGCTCCCGTACCACATGATAGGGTTTCCTGTTCTACTCCTCGTTCAAAAGTGCGCATTACAATTGTGCAGTCACCATTAAATATAGCATAATTGATATTTATCTTTAATCTTGAAAAGTGGCTTTTTGCTTCTTTGTCAAATCGGCGTAGGTCCTCTACAAAGAGGACAAAATGGTCCACACCAGCATTTATCACAACTCCCTTTTCCTCAATGCGTTCTGTCTTAGGAAGAGACATATCCACACCTATTCCATGAGCACTCCATCTACATGAATAGTTCATCTTAAGGGTTTCAATATTTACACATTTTTCTATACTCCCTTCTCTATAAAGAAAATCGACGAGACATCGTAGGCCATTGCCGCACATCTCTGCCTCTGTGTGATCTGCGTTGAAAATGCGCATAGAAAAATCGGCCTTTTTTGAAGATTGGAGCAAAATTAGACCATCGGCTCCAATACCGCGTCGACGGTGACACAATTTTACAATATCCACAGATTGAAGAGGAAACTCCCCCTTTCGGTTGTCAATCAAGATGAAATCATTTCCTGTGCCTTCATATTTTGAAAAAGGAAAATAAACAGGACGAATTGTATTGGAAAAAATCATAAAATCGTGTAGAAAAAGCGGTGTTTTTTATGAAAAACCAATTTCTTGATAAGTGGTGACCACTCCATCTAACAGCCCAAAATCTTTTGCCTCTTTAGCACTCATCCAGGTGTCGCGATCAATGGTCTTTTTAATGAGCTCAGGATCTTTACCCGTAGCTTCTGCATAGGTTTGGACGATAGTTTCATGAGTTTTGAGAATTTCTTGCGCATGAATATCAAGATCAGTAGCTTGCCCTTGGACAAATCCGGAGATAAGCGGTTGGTGGATCATGATGCGTGCATTGGGCGTTGCAAAACGCTGTTTAGGAGCTGCTGCCAAGCTAAGAAGAGATCCCATCGATGCGGCAAGACCCGTCACCAATGTTACAATGGGTGAAGAGATCATGTGCATCTGATCCCAAATTGCAAAACCGGAATCGACTGCCCCACCAGGGGAATTAATTACAAATAAAATCGGTTTTCCAGGATCTTTATATTCTAGGTACCAGAGTTTATAAATAGCCTTCTTTGCCGTCTCATCTGTCACGGCAGAGGAAAAAAAGATACGACGTTTTTTTAATAAAAGCTCTTCGACTTTTGCTTCAAAACTCTTTTCCTTGCTTTCATTTTCTTCATCTAATCGAATAGGTTCATGTATTGCCACGATATATTGCTCCTTGTTGTTGTAAAAATTTAACTATCTTCTACGCTGGAATCATTGCCTAAGTCTAAAAGCTCTGGATATAATGGGAAATGAGAGAGCAAAGTTTGCACATCTCCCCTTACTCTAGCTAAAATATGCAGATCGATCTCTACGTTTGTTCTGCTCGATTTTCCACTTGCTTCTAAACCTTTTGCTTTTGATGCTTGTAACAGATCGACAATTAAATCGGCAATAGTACGCATCTCACTCTCCTTCAAGCCACGTGTTGTCAAAGCTGGTGTCCCAATACGTATTCCTGAAGTATACCATGCACCATTTTTATCATTGGGAATAATATTGCGATTTACGGTTATTAAAGCGCGACGCAAAGCAGTTTCTGCCTGAAGACCTGTTAAATGAAAACTCGATACCACATCAAATACTATTAAATGGTTGTCGGTTCCACCAGTAAAGAGTGTAACCCCTCTTGCGAGAAGCCGTTCTGCTAAAGCTCGCGCATTGCAAACGACTTGGTGCGCATAGTTTGTAAATTCAGGGCAATTTGCTTCTCGAAAAGCAACTGCTTTCGCTGCCATTACATGGGGTAAAGGACCTCCTAAAACTAGGGGGCATCCCTTGTCGACTATCCCTTTAAATTCATTTGTACATAAGATAAATCCACCACGGGGACCGCGTAAGGTTTTATGTGTAGTAGAGGTAACGATATGTGCATAGGGAATAGGATTGCTATCCCCGGTCAACACCTTGCCAGCAACAAGTCCAGCGAAGTGAGCCATATCTACCAAAAGAACAGCGCCATTATCATCAGCGATTTCGCGCATTTTAGCAAAATTTATTTGTCGTGGATAGGCAGAATATCCTCCGATTAAAATAGCTGGCTTTTCTCGTTTTACCTGCTCTTCCATCGCCCTATAGTCGATTAATTCCGTTTCAGGATCCACCCCATAGGAGAGGGCCTGCATCATTTTTGCAGAAATATTGTGTCGGTATCCATGTGTAAGATGTCCCCCAGAGTCTAAAGCAAGTCCTAGTACCTTTTGCTTGAGCATCAATTGCCGAATTGTTTCATACTCTTCGAAAGAGAGTTCATCGATAGTTTTTTTGCCGAGAGATTGCACCTCTTTATTTTGCACGTTTTGCACAAGAATCGCCCAAAATGCTACGAGATTTGCATCGGCACCCGAGTGGGGCTGTACATAGGCGTGATCAGCTAAAAAAAGTTGCTTTAATTCCTTTACAGCAAGAGATTCAACGGTGTCCACATTTTCACATCCCGCATAAAAGCGATGTAAGGGATATCCTTCACTATATTTGTCTGTCAAAAGGTTCCCCATCGCTAATTGTGTTGCTAATGAACAATAATTTTCCGATGCGATTAATTTTAAATAGTTACGTTGGTCTGTAAGCTCTTTAGTAATCGCTTGAACGATCTCTGGATTGTCTTGCGCAAGATGATCGAGAGTCGAAAGATAGGCTATAGCTGCAAAATTGCGTTTTTTGGACACACATTTTTTCATATAGTGGTTGAGATAAGACACTATATCGTCTCCTGTTAAATAAGATGTAATTATGACATATATAATGCTATCTCGCCAACAAGAAATACTAATCATGCAAGTTAAGGCAAAAAGGGCGGATTACAGAAACAAAAGGGGAGCAGATCAAAATCTATAGAAAAGTGTTTCTGAAAATCACAAAAACAAGACCACAAAAATCATGTTAAAGTTTGACTTTTTTGTGTTTTTTTCTTAAAATCCATTGCATAAAAGAAATGAAAAAACCGTTCTTTTTACATTTAGGGGGCTTTTTTTCTCTTACAAACTTGAAGTTTCATTAAATGCTGGAGGGAGCATGCCAATGTAGGCCAAGCCCAAAATTTTGAAAAATTGGAAATCAAAACGACCGTTTTTAACAACCCATAGACAATTCAGAGGGGTTTATGACAAAAAGTGTAAGCACAAATTTTACATATCGTGGTGTACCACAAGAAACGATAGGTAAAAAACCATCACCCAGCACAGAAGAAACAAAGCCAGTAGAAGTTGCCGCTACGCATGGACAAGCAGCCGATGCAGATCCTAATGCAACAAGAAGCGAAGCAATGGTAAGCGAAGGAGCAGAACAAAGAACGCAGAGGGTAGCAGAGCATATGCCTAATATCTGTCGACCACATTTGCAAAAAATATATCCATTATTTTATCCAATACTAAACGATAATGAAAGAGTGTGTTTTCAACCTCCTTCAGCAGAGTGTTCAGTATGGCTAGAAAAACAAAATTCTCTATTTGCACAATTGCAGAAACGTCATCAAGAAATGCATAACCAGAATCTCCCAAGAACCGATAGAAAAAAAATCGATTACAAACATAGAGAAATCTCCTTGGGACCAAGAATCTTTCTTATTAAAAAAAGGCCATCATATCATATTACATATGACCCATTCAGCCTCTACAAAAAAACTACTTATTATAGTCGGCACCTCCCCCTGCTCTGTACACAACATAGAAGGATTGTTGCCCTGTAGTGTTTATGGAAATAGATAACCACTCTAAGGCAAGAAATAAATTGCAAAGAATTTGTATTCATCCCCTCATCTTGATGTAAAGAGAAGATGTAGAACTTTACTTGAGAAATTAATGGACAATTATGGTACAATGTCGTCTCAAGAATAGTAAAGGAAAAGTATTGTGGAGTGTAAATGTATAAAGAATTAAAAACTCTTATTAATATCCAGGAGCTCGATATTAAGATGATTCGCCTTATGCGTATCAAAAGACAGCGACAAAATGAATTGAGGCAAGTTGCATCTTTACGCACCGAACTTCATGACCAACTAGCTCTCAAAGAACAAGAAATGGATGAATTCGACAAACAAATCTCTGCTTTAGAAGAAAAGCTTAGCGATTTGGCCAACAAATACAAAGAACTTGAGTCTCGACAGGTAAATGTGAAAAAAGTTGAAGAATTTAATGCGTTGACTCGAGAAATGACAACTATGGAGAGAGAAAAAATTTCTTTAGAAAATCAGATTTCCAATATTTTAGATAAAAAAAATTCCGAAGAGGAAGTGCTAAAAAAAATTAAAGAAAGCTTTAAAACTTCTGAGGCAAATAGCCAAGACCTTGAAAAAGAAATTTTTTTGAGCATAGATAAGATTAATGCTGAAGGGCAAAAACTAAAACATGAAAGGGATGATGCGATTCGTTTAGCAAATCCTGAACTTCTTGTTGTCTATGAAAGACTTTTACGCAATAAAAAAGATCGCGTTATTGTGCCGATTGAAAATCGCACCTGTAGTGGATGTCATATTACCCTTACCCTTCAACATGAAAATCTTGTGCGAAAAAAAGATTCTTTAGTTTTTTGTGAACATTGTTCCCGTATTCATTTTTGGCAAGAAAGTGAAGGGAGCGATGGTAAGGGAGATGCACTGGTAAAGAGACGTCGCCGTCGACGTATAGTGCAAACGTAATTTTTTGGAATAGGATGCAATCGCTGCTGTTAAAAATATTTTACCAGGAGAGGAAAGTCTGGACTTCAGAGAAAAAAGGTGCCAGTGAAAGACTGGGAGCCGTAAAGGCTACGGAAAGTGTAACAGAAAACAGACCGCTAATGCATAGCATTAGACAGGGTGAAAATGCTAAACTTAAGGTTTAGCTCCTATGTAGAGATACAATAGGATTATAAACCCCACCTGAAGCAAGAGAAAAAGCGCACAAGTTGTTTTTCGCAACGGCGCTGTTAAAAACCGCTCGAGAGCTTTAGCAATACAGCTCCTAGATGAATGATTGCAGTTTGCCCATTGGGCAAGAGACAGAATCCGGCTTATTCTGTTCCAGAAATTTCATGGGCGTCGATGTAACTTCAACATTGACGCTCTTTTTTATGGTTATCAACTCTACCTCGAAATACTATAGTGTTCCCCTTTTTTTATTTATACAACAAATACTATTATTATATTTTTAAATATGTTACCTTCTGCCATATGGCTAATTATATTAAGCATGTACGTTTTAATCTTTTTTTAGCTCTTCCCATTATCCTCGGGTTGGGCTACTATTTTCTGCGTCCTTCCTACCTGTTGATAATAACCTTTGCTGCAGTATTTTCCTATAGCACCTTATTCATGAATCCCGATTTAGATGTTGCAAATCAAATCAAGCTTTTTTCTATCAGAGGAATGCTGACATTTCCATTTCGTTCTTATGCAATACTTTTTAAGCATAGAGGACTTTCCCACAATTTGATACTGGGATCACTAACTCGGATTTTTTGGCTTGCCATATGGGGTATTATAATTTTTTGGGCTATTTATAAAACTTTCCCAACTAAGATTTCGCTGTATAGATATTATCAACAATATCACTCTTTTATTTTGTATAGCTTATCCGCAATCTGTTTGGCAGATTGGTGCCATCTTTTGCTTGATAGCAAGGTAATAAAAAGATTAAAGTAACCATTTTTCCCTACTACTCTTTTCTTTCCTTGTTTCAATGCAAAATTTTGTGAATCCCGAATTTTTATTTAGACAATTAGATCAAAAAAATGTTAAAAGAATTTTACTTGAAGAAGTAGCTGATGCTACATTTCAAAGTTTAATCGGCACTTTTAAAAACTGTATCATGAGGATATGTATATGATTAAAAAAAGTTTAATCTTAATGCTTTTATGTTTTTCTATCTACGCTCAAACGAGGGTAAAATTTGCTGCTTTTGATGGAGGAGGCGTAAGAGGTGTCATTACACTTGAAATAATACAAGCTATTGAAAAATATGGCCAATTTTCATTGAGTGATCAATGTGCTGGTTTTGGAGGAACATCTACAGGAGCCATCATAGCCATCGGTTTAGCATTGGGAATACCTGCTTCAGAGCTGTCTCAATATTACCAACATTTAAGCTCTGAAGTCTTTGCGCATGGACACCCACACCTTTTTCATGCTCAATATGACCCACATAGATTCAAAGAGGCGCTATTGCAACTTTTCCATGATAAAAAAATTTCACCAGATATCTGCTTAAAAGATCTGCCGAAGAAGGTGGTTCTTCCTGTCCTCTGTCTTAAAGATCCTGAAAATAATAGGTGGGAAATAAAACTTTTGGAGAACTTTTCTGAAGAAGGAGGGCAAGTTAAAGTAACAGATGCCGTGGTAGAGGTTACATCTGCTCCAACCTTTTTCCCTTCTAGCAATGGATATATTGATGCTGGAGTTGTTGTAAATAACCCCTCCCTTGCTACTCTTGCTCATGCTCACCAATATTATCTTATGTATGATGAAAACATAAATATAGATCTTCTCTCTATTGGAACTGGTTTTTTTGAAAAGTATATTGAAGGAAATGAAGATTGGGGATCTGTGCAATGGATGACTCCAGTTGCATTATACCATACAGCAGGAGCAGAGCCCTTAATAAATATGATGGTAGATGTCTCGAATTATTGGATTACGAAGCTTTGTTATAAGCTTTTTCCCAATTCTTTCCACAGGATAAATATGAAGCTTTCGAAAAATTTTACCCTTGATCAGGTCTCCGCCATTCCAGAAATGATACAAGAAACACAACAATATATAAAAGATCATGAGAGCTATATTCAGAAGATTAGTCAATGGTTCAAATAAATCACTTATTATGAAAAAAAAGAATAACATCACCGTCTTGGATGACATAATCTTTTCCTTCAATTCGTGCTCTTCCTGCCTCTTTGGCATGGTTCCTACCTTGATAAGTGACCATGTCATCAAATGTAATGACTTCAGCACGAATAAATCCCTTTTGTATATCGGTATGAATTTTACCAGCTCCCTCTTGAGCTGTGGTATGTTTAGTAATAGTCCAAGCTCGTGTCTCTTGCTTTCCTGTCGTCAAAAATGTGATGAGCCCTAGAGTTTCAAAGCTTACCTTTATCAGTCGATTCAGTCCTGTCTCTTTAATCTTAAGGGTACTTAAGTATTCATGGATCTCTTGTTCAGAAAATTGAGTAAGCTCTTCCTCAAGCTTGGCACTAAATGGGATCACTTGGCTATTTTCTTTTGCAGCATACTTTTGTATAGCTTGGTAATAGGAATTGTTAGAAGAGGTAATCGCGCTTTCAGAAAGATTGGCAGCATAGATCATCTTTTTTGATGTAATAAAATGTTTCGTATCAAAAGATCGCTCCTCATCTTTGCTAAGCATCAAAGAACGAATAGGTTGATTTGCACTAAGATGGGCCACGATCTTTTTTAAAGTATATAAGGCAGGAAGAGATTCTTTGCTTTTTCTAGCCTGTTTTTGCATTTTTTGAAGGCTATTTTCCGCTATTTGCAAGTCTGATAGGATGAGTTCCAGATTGACCACTTCCATATCATATACAGGATTTATTTCACCTCTCACATGGACTATATCATCATCTTTAAAGCCTCTTACAACATGAATGATTATATCGGTCTCTCGAATGTTTGCTAGAAACTGGTTGCCAAGCCCCTCTCCCTTAGAAGCCCCCTGCACTAGACCTGCAATATCAACGAAAACAAGGGTTGCGGGAACAACTTTTTTGCTTTGTGAAATGTCAGACAAAACTTGAAGACGAAAATCAGGAATGTCAACAATACCGATATTAGGGTCAATGGTACAAAAGGGATAATTGGAAGCTCCAGCTTGCTGTCTTTTAAGAAGAGCATTAAAAAGAGTGGATTTTCCTACATTGGGCAGCCCAACAATACCACAAGAGAGACCCTTCACAACAAACCACCTTCTAGACTTTTGTTACACATAGCTCATAAGTTGGGTACAAGTTGTAAATGAGATCGATGGTGCGTAATTTCCTCTAAAATTGCATTGGGATCTGGGTCGAATTCATTGTGTAAATAGGAGATAAATGTGAGAGTAAGATGGCTTGTCATAGAAATTTGTTGTTCGAAGTATAGTGTGATGGATACTTTAATTTGACCACGAATATTTTGCATAGTTCGATAAAAAGCAATAGCAGGAATCTTTTCTATGTTCACGGCATACACGGCAGAAGGTAAGGTACAAAGATCTTCAAAATCAAAAACTAGGCAATATTGCTTCCCATTTTCTTGGATAGGATGTGTAAAAGGAACACGTATAGAGTAGGGGCGCGCAAGCATCTTTTTTGCCCTTTTAAGATCTCCTTGGGCAAGGGTTAAACGAATGCGATCGCTGGAGATAGATTGTTTGTGATAGGTCTCCTTAGGAATGTATTGAGCACAAAAGCGCAGTTGTTTACCAAGGCGATAGATAGCAGAGGCCTCTCCGTGACAATCTTTTCCAAAACATGCATTGTCACCAAGCACCAAATAGTCGAAAGGAAGCTTAGCATACAGTGCATGAATAAAAGTATCATAAGATAGATTCGCCAAGTATTGATCAAAGGGAAGGAGGATTACAAGATGGAAACCCCAAGATTCTAAAAGATATAAACGGTGTTCTAGTAGCATGATAAGAGGGGTAGATCGCTCTGGAGTAAGCAAGGTTGAAGGATGGTTGGAAAAAGTGAGAACAACATTCGTTCCCTCCTTATGCGTATATTTACGTAGCTTTTTAAAAAGAACTTGATGGCCAAGATGGATTCCATCATAGCAACCAATAGTAAGCGCAATAGGTTTTTGTACTTGAGGAATTTGATCAAAATGCGTAACGAGCTTCATACACCCTTCCTTAGATAGGGAATATAAGAAAAGGATGGATCAAAAAGAGATTTTACGTCAATACAATCTTCGAGAAGAAAGGCACCACTACGAGTACGTTTTAATTCTATAAGATGAGCAAAACAGCGTAATTTTAGGCCAATATCATGGGCAAGAGTACGTATGTATGTGCCTTTGGAGCAGGTGACACAGATGGTTAATTGAGGATAGGAGTACTCCAAAATTTTAATAAAGATATTGATCTGAATCGGATTTCTTTCAATTTCTATCCCTTTGCGAGCAAGAACGCAAAGCTTTTGTCCGTTAATTTTTTTTGCAGAAAACATGGGAGGAATTTGCTTAATAAAACCTTGAAAGGTACTGATAGCAGCTTCTACTTCACATAAAGAGGGGATATAAGAGTTTTTATGAGTTATTTGACCATCACAATCAAAGGTATCGGTAGCAATGCCAAATTTTAAGGTGGCGATATATTCTTTGTCATCGTTTAGGAAACGATTCGACATTCGTGTGTAAGGACGACCGATAAGCATAACCATAACTCCTGTAGCAAAAGGGTCAAGAATGCCAGCATGCCCAATTTTTTTGATATTTGTGCGTCTGCAAAGAAGTTTGACGAGATAGAAAGCACTATGTCCTCTATCCTTATCGACGAGAAGTATTCCTTCCTCTTTGTTGACTCTATCATAGGATCTATGAAATAGGTCAAAACTAGTCATAGATTTTCCCTTTCTTCATGAATTTTTTTTAGAAGACAATCAATTTGCATTTGCTTATCGACAGAGGTACTGAGATGAAAGGTAAGAGAGGGAAATGTACGCATAACTACCTTCTTTGAAGCATTCACCGATATAAATCCAGAGGCAGAGTTTAGGGCAGCAATCGTCTCAGTCCGGACATGATTATCACCGATCACACTGATATATACTTTAGCATGATGGAGGTCTTTGGATATATCTACCTCTGTGACGGTGGTCAACGTAGCAATGCGTGGATTGCGAGTTTTATTACGAATCACTTCACTGATCACCTCCTTAAGAAGTGAGTTAAGGCGTCTCGTACGTTTTGTCATAATTCTTGCGTAGCATAGTGAAGGTCAAATGCCTTAATAAGATCTCCCTCTTGATAACCATTAAAGGAGTTTAGAAGGATCCCACACTCTAACCCTTTCCCTACCTCTTTAACATCTTCTTTAACGCGTTTTATGGAGACGATATTTCCCTCCCAAATAATGGTATCTTTACGAAAAATTTTCGCAAGTTGACCGCGTTTGACAGTACCATGGATAATGACACAACCAGCGATAGATCCTATTTGCGAAGCTGTGAAAGTCTTCTTCACTTCAGCAGTTCCAGTTTCAAATTCTTGTCGCACTTTTTCCAACATATTTATCATAAGATTTTTAACATCATCGATAATTTGATAGATAATATTGCGTATTTTAACTACTACTTGGGTTTTTTTGATGAAATTTTCAGCATGGCTTTCAATTTTAGTATGAAACCCAATGATAACAGCATTGGAAGCAGCAGCCAATTCAACATCGGATTCTGAAATTTCCCCTACACTTTCGGAAACAAAGTTTAACTCTACCTTTTCTGTTTTGATTGCAAGAAGAGAGCTACGGATCGCTTCGATCGATCCCTGCACATCGGCACATAATATGATATTAAGAAATTTTTTTTCAGAGAGTGCCTGTTGTCGCGATATGAATTTTTCCAGTTCACCATGACCATACTGTAGGGTAGCTTGTTTCCCCTCAGAACACCTCCTTTCAATAAGTTTTCGTGCCATCTTCTCACTCTTTACAACAATAAATTCACACCCAGATTGTGGGATTCCAGATATTCCCGTAATCTTAACAGGAGTGGAAGGGACGGCCATAGTGAGCTCTTTTCCATGTTCATCATGCATAGTTTTAATTCGAGCATAGACATCTTCAAAGACAAGGGCATCACCGATCTTGAGAGTTCCATTTTGCACCAATATAGTGGCAACAGACCCAAAACCTTTATGCAGTTGTGATTCTAAAACAGTACCACGCGAGCGCGTATTAGGATTAGCCCGCAGCTCTAACATCTCTGCTTGAAGAAGGACCATTTCAAGAAGAGAGGAAACTCCTTCGCCCGTCATAGCAGAACAGATAACGGTAATTACATTGCCTCCCCATATTTCTGGCAAAAGTTCTCGATCGGCAAGTTGACGGTATACATTTTCTGCGTTGAAGGCAGGATTATCACACTTATTTATTGCAACGACAAGAGATGTGGAACTGGCTTTCGCAAGGGCGATAGCTTCATCGGTTTGTGGCATAATTCCCTCATCTCCCGCTATGACCAAGACAATTACATCGGTAAGGACGGTGCCCCTTTGACGCATAAGCCCAAAGGCTTCATGCCCAGGGGTATCTAAGATAGTGATCGTGCCATGTGCATGAGAACATGTAAAAGCACCAATATGTTGAGTAATAGCACCGGCCTCCTCTTTAGCAAGATTGCTTTTGCGAACGCTATCAATGAGACTGGTTTTTCCATGATCAACATGTCCCATAAAGGCAATCACAGGAGCGCGAGATTGTAGCTTAGCAGGATCTGTCTCTAAAATTTCCTCCTGAATTGTCTTATCTGTAATCCGTAGGCGCTGTTCTTCACTGGTGTCGATAGTGATCTCACAAGAAAATTCTTGCCCAAGAAGTTGAATAGTCGTTGGATCATCGAGAAGATCATTAATGGTAATGGTAACACCTTGCATGAGAAGTTTAGAGATGAGTGCAGAAGCCTTAAGTTTCATAGCATGAGCAAGGTTTTTTACAGAGATGGGAATACGGATAGAGAGATTTTTAGGGCGAACGACTTCGATATATGTTTTTTGAGTCTTATAACGAGAACGCCTTCGCCTCCAAGTATGTTCTTCATCGATACGCAAACCTTGACGATCTCGTGCATCGAAACGTGTATTTTGTTGTTTACGTAATTCATGAGGGGTACGCCCAAGGTTTGTTTTAACGCCTTCATCTTTTTCTGAAAAAAGGGGCTTTTCTTGCTCTCGTTTTTTCAGGTCTGCGAAAGATTCTGCCTTAGGTTTAATGCTTTTTTTAGATGCAGCGGTAGATTGAAGGTCGGCCCCTTTGTCAGGAGAGGTAGGCCCTATTTTAGGGGGAGACTGTTCAGAAGATTGCTTTTCCTCTTTTATTTCAGACTTAGAAGAGACAGAAGATTTTGTAAGAGATCGAGTATGGATGGATGGTACCGCTCTTTGCTTAGCCTGTTTTTGTACAGTTGCTGTTTTAGGCATATTTTCATTTTTGGGAGCAACTTCCTTGGTCTTCTTATCCTTGTTTTGCTTAAGCGCAGCAGCAAGTTGAGCATTTTTAATGTTTAGCTTCAGATGTTTTGCCAAAATTTATGTCCCTATTTTGCGCAATTTCTCCATAAGATCATCTGCCATCTCTACACTAATTCCAGTCTCTTTAGACAAGACTTGCGAAGAGATATTGAGAATCTTTCTAGGGGTGTCAAACCCCGCTTCTTTGAGTATGTCGATTATAAATTGATTCATCCCCTCTATTGTGTCGATTTCAACATCTAGTTCGGGCCCCTTCTTAAGTTGCATTTGCTTACGTTCAAAGTTGAGCTCAGATTGATAATCACTCATCTTTTTCACATCGAGCTCTACCCCTATAAGTTCCCCGTTAAGGCGCGCGTTCATCCCCCGTTTACCAATGACAATTGGAAAATCATCATCATTAACAACCAAATACATGATTCTCTTTTCTTGATCAAAATTGAGCTTTTTAGGTTCAATTGGATGTAAAAGATTTTGTAAAAGATGGACCGGATTTTCTGTGTATATAACGATATCAATTTTTTCGTTATTGAGTTCTCTGATAATATTTTTAATGCGTGTTCCACGTACACCGACACAGGCACCCAAAGGATCTACCTTTGGATCACTTGAAGTGACAGCAATTTTTGTACGGTACCCAGCATTTCTAACGATTTTTTCAATAGAGATGGTTCCATCACTAACCTCGGGCACCTCTTGTTTTAATAGCTCTTTAACTATTTCGGGATGGCTTCTCGATAAAACCACTTCAGCTCCGCCATTTTCAGTATCGCGGACCTCCCAAAGTAATGCCTGAATGCGATCACCGATATAATATTTCTCAGTTTTTGGATAAAAACGTTCTGGAAGGACACCCTCTACTTTACCAAGGTCTACAATAAGTGTAGCTCCCTTAACCACTCGCTTAACAATTCCCGAAACGATTTCATGAATACGATGACGATATTCTTTATAAATGACATTGCGTTCGGCACTACGCAATTTTTGCGAAATAACCTGTTTAGCAGTTTGAGCAGCAATTCTCCCCAATGCATCGGGAGAAATTTTAACCTGAACAAATTGACCCAATTCGACACCTGGGCAGAGTGCTTGTGCCTCTTCAAGAAGAATTTCCTCTCCTGGATAAGTAATGGTTTCCACAACTTCCTTTTCAGAGATTACATCAATAGTACCGGTTTTAGGATCAATGGTGACCATAACAGGTCCAACATCTTTCATACTCTTACGAGCAGCAAATTGAAGTGCCTCTTCAATGGCTGTAATAATTGTCTCTCGTTGCACCCCTTTTTCTCTTTCTAGGTATTCAAAAATTGCTAAAAGGTCTTTGTTCATTGTTATATCATAATTGTATAAATATAAAAGAGCATTTTACAATGCACTTAACGCATATCTTTTTCATTATTAATAAAATCTTCTTTTTGAAGATGTTCTTTTTCAATAAATTTTTTGTTACACTTCTCCTTTTTCACTACAATATCATCCCTGTTTTGCTGATTCTTTTCGATTAAATAATCTTTAATAGATAAGGAAATTTTTTTGTGTTCGGGGTCTAACTTACTAATTTTAGCGGTCACTTCATCCCCTATCGAGACAATTTCTTCCACCTTTCCAAATGCCTGATCGGAAAGCTCAGTAACATGTATAAGTCCCTCTATACCATTTTCAAGTTGAACAAATGATCCAAAGGCCGTAATCTTTGTAACCTTTCCTTTCACGATAGTGCCCACTGGTAAGATCTTTTCAATTGACTCCCAAGGATTCTCGCTTAATTGCTTAATCCCTAAGGTAATTTTCTTGCTCTCTTGATCTACTGTTAGGACAATGGCTTTTACTAAGCTCTCTTTACTAAGAACCTCAGATGGATGAGAAATCTTTTTAGTCCAGCTAAGATCAGAGATATGAATAAGCCCATCGATACCGGGTTCAAGTTCAACAAAAGCGCCATAATTTGTAAGATTCCGAACTTTTGCCTGTACAACATGTCCAAATGGGTACTTTGTATCGACATCTTCCCAAGGGTTTTTTTTGGTTTGTCTAATTCCTAGAGAGATCTTGCCCTCATCTTTTTGGATAGAGAGAACAACAGCCTCTAACTCATCTCCCTTTTTTACAATTTCACTAGGATCTGTCACATTTTTAATCCAAGACATTTCGGACACATGGATTAATCCTTCGATCCCCGGCTCAAGTTCTATGAAAGCACCATAGGAGGTTAGGTTAACGATCTTTCCTTTAACATGTGTTCCTTCAGGATATCTCTTCTCAATTTCTTCCCAGGGATTTTTCTCCTTTTGTTTAAGTCCTAAAGCAACACGCCCCTTTTCTTTATCGATGTGAAGAATGATTACCTCTAGCACATCATAAAGCTGCACCATTTCTGAAGGATGTTTAATTCTTTTCCAGGTCATATCTGTAATATGAAGAAGGCCATCGATCCCATCTAAATCAAGGAAAACACCAAAATCGGTAATATTTTTCACTATCCCTTTCCGAATTTCCCCCTCTTTGATGTTTTCAAGAAGCTCTGCCTTTTTGCAATTTCTTTCCTCTTCAAGCAGTTCTCTTCGTGAAACAACGATATTTTTTCTTTCGATATTTATTTTCAGGATCTTAAAATCAAATGTTTGCCCCAAATATTCTTCAACATCTTTAATCCGTTTGTTGTCAATTTGAGAGCCAGGGAGAAAAGCCTCCATTCCAATATCGACTATCAAGCCTCCTTTAACCTTACGAATAACCTTACCTTCAACGATAGATCCCTCTTCGCAATGTTCGAGAATATATTCCCATTGACGATGGCGACGTGCCTTTTCTCTTGAAAGCACAATTTGACCATCTTCCCCTTCAGTGCGATCGAGATAGACCTCGATATCACCATGGAGAGAGAGCTCCTCCTTTTTAGTAAATTCAGCTATTGGAATTAATCCTTCAGACTTAAGTCCTACATCGACAACGACAAAGTCAGGGGTAAGCTCTACAATTTTCCCCTTCAAAATCTGTCCTACTTCCATTGAAGAAACAGAACCCTCTTTGGCCGTTTCTTCTTTATTGTTTAATAAGGTTTGAAATAATTGTGCATCTTCATTCTGAAATTCAACATCATCTATGATTTTGCTTTCATTCCAGTTGTATTCAACGTCTTCTTTCGACATATTATAATGCTTGCTCCATAAAGATTAAGTAAAATTACGCCTATATAAGCTAAATCTGTCAACTAAGCAAATAAGGATGGTACATAAGGAATAGTGTAGCAAATAATTCCTAATAAACGCAACTATCAAGAAAAATCGTTATAAATTCAAGAAAACTTTGCAATGTATTGCCCCTAAACAAGTGGATGTATAATTTTTATTCGCTAAAAACCACAGCTTCCTCACATAACCGATTTTGTCCCATTCATCACATTTTGGAAAGAATTCTTGCAAATCGTTCATCACACCCCTGCCCTGCCGCTTACAATACAGCAGGGCTTGAGATCTACACAACCTATCTACAACACCTGTTTAGATGATTAAAATATTGTGAATCTAATAACAACGGGTATACCATAGAACGAACACGAGGGTCATCATGCGACGCTATCACATCGTACAACCTCTCTAAGGTAACATGACGAACAGAAAAAGATTCGGATGCCAATTCTGCTAAGATATTTATGAGAAAAGCATGATGAAGACCAGGTATCTCTAACAATGCTATTATATGGTCTATAACAGGTCGAGGCTGTTCTTCAGAACATTTCATGTGTTGAAAACGCCGTCTTATTTTCGGGTCAAAATCATCTGTAAGAATCTGTGCAGCTTCTGTAAGCATAATAGATAACAGATTAGGGTACTTAAAGGGACTCCTATCAGGTTTTTTAATCCAGGGTATTAAAGCACGTACTACTCCTTCAGTTTTATTAGAAGAATTCGTGTAATATGAAAGAATTTTTCTGCTTATTGCACAAATGTCTTGCTCTAATGTCTTTTCGTTTTTTTCTACAAGTACACCAACCTTTTCCCAACATATACGATTAAAGCTGTATTGCGCCACCCGAGTTATCCGTGATGCCTCCTTTTCTTCTGTATTGTAAAGAGAGACTAACTCTATCTCTTTTTCCTGCTTACTAGTTATCCGTGATGCCTCCTTTTCTTCTGTATTGTAAAGAGAGACTAACTCTATCTCTTTTTCCTGCTTACTAGTTGATTGAAAACAATAAATAGCACCCATACATTTACCCCCACAAACTAAAAATGTAACTTTTTAATGAATTAATACAGAAACGATAAGCCCATATTCAATTGCACAGATTTCTCCTTCTTTTTGCATCCCGATTGCACTGTATCGACAAAAATGAGGAAAAAAGAGCCTTTTTCCAAAGAAAAATCTGCGCAATGAAGGAAAGCCCTTAACCCTAGTCCCACAATCTTTGATTGCGCTACAATTTAACTTGAAACAAATTCAACCATCACATTATCGGAAGAGGACTCTTCCTCTATGTTGTCATGAGCAGGTTTTACTAACAAATTGTTTTGTTTCATTAAATTATACACTCGTTTCTTATTGATTACCATTTGATCTATATAGACAAGATGGGCCCAAACTTTTCGGTATCCCCAAAAAGGATGCTCCTCCTTCAACTCTTGGATCCGTTTCAAAACAGGTCTATTTCTTTCAATTACTGCAGCTGAAGTTCTCCTTTTCATAATGCTTCCTCCTGTACGACTCAAAAAACAGATTTTTGGCCACGATTTTTTTACTTTACGCTTTAATACTTTTTATCAAAATGGAACAAAGATTTTTCTTTATATTATTCTTCACTTTTCTTATTATTTTACAGTCATGTTTTAACAGGGAACACAAAACTGTTTTTGTTTATCATAAACCTGCTCCTTTTAATTAGCAATTCTAACATAAAACACAATTATTAATACCATAATGTAACAAACATTGTTGATTTCTATAATTGTCGCTCCCGCATGAATGTATTTCATTTAAATTAAATTGCTTAAAAAAAGAGGCTATGATAATTGAATCCTACCAAGGGGTTGGGTACGAATTTCGGGAACGATTTCTTGATAAGAAACAACGGGCAAATCAGGAAACTCTCCCTCAATAAGCTTGCGTACAAAACGGCGTACATCAATTGCCGTTAGCAGAACTGGCAACTGCCCCCCTGGGGGTGTAGGCACAATAATTCCACGCATAGCATGCAGGATAAGTTGTACTGAATCGGGGTCAAGTGCTAGATAAGATCCCGCTGTAGTTTGCTTAATGGCCCCACGCACCATATCCTCAATTTCAGGATCGATCAAATAGACGGAAAGAATCGTTTGCCCCATTGAATACTTGTAACTGATATAGCGTTTAAGTGAGGATCGCACATATTCGGTAAGAAGAATCGTATCTTTTTCTGTTTGCGCCCATTCGCTAAGAGCTTCCAAAATCGTACGTAGATCTTTGATCGATATCTGCTCCTGTATAAGGCGCTTAAATATCTCGGTCAGTTTTTGCAGAGGAACCAAACGAGTGACCTCCTTTACCAAGTCAGGATAGGATTTTTCTACAAATTCTAAAATGACGCGTACTTCTTGAATACCGAGAAAATCGGCCGCATAACGCTTATAAAATTGCGACAAATGTAAAATTATAACGCTTAAAGGTTTCCAGTATTTTATGCTTGCCTTTATCAATACATCTATATATCGATTTTCCACCCAAAGAGCAGCTCCCCCAATGGCGTTTTTTGATATCGTAAAGGGCAAATTGTAACGACGTAGTGCCTCCTCCGTTTCATTAGTTAGAACAGAGTTTTCAATGATGCGACCACGCATAATAGGCACTTCATTAAGAAGAATCGAATATTCATTAGGGTCTAAATGCGGAGCATTAGTACGAACATGCACACCAGGGAAGCGTACTCCTAAATCCTGATATAGGGCATGTCGCATTTTCGGAATCATCTCTTCGACAAAGGTGGTGCCTCCTCGTTCTTTACGAATGAGAAGGGCAAGGTTTTTTCCCGTTTCTACAATTACAGGCAGTGTAAGAGTATAGTCATCTAATCCACCACGCACCATAGCATGTCCCTCTACATCAGTCGCTGCCATTGCAGGGCCCAAACCGGAGGCTTCCTGTGCCGCACTCTTTTTCTCCTTCATCCGATTACGTATTCCTATCACTAAAAAAACCGCCGTGAGAACCACAAAAATCCATGAAGGAAACCCCTTGAGCAAAGACATACCAAGTGTAATAATGGAAGCAAGAATAAGTCCCTTTGAATGAGAGAAAATTTGAGTAGATATATCTTTACCTAAATTCCCCCCTCTTTTTTCACTGGAAACACGAGTAGTAACAATACCCGCCGTCAAAGAGATCATAAGAGAAGGAATTTGTGTGACTAAACCCTCTCCAATGGACAAAAGGGTATAAATTTTGGCCGCTTGCATTGCAGTCATTCCATGAAGCGCCATACCAATGATAAGCCCTCCTATGATATTGATCACCGCAATAATAATACCAGCAATAACATCACCTTTCACAAACTTCATCGCACCATCCATGGCACCATAAAGTTGGCTCTCTTTTTGCAACATTAAACGCAATTCTCGAGCTTGATTAGAATCGATTACACCACTACGCATATCCGCATCAACACTCATCTGTTTGCCAGGCATAGCATCTAAAGTAAAACGAGCAGCGACCTCTGCAACACGCTCAGCACCCTTCGTAACAACAATAAACTGTACGATAGTAATGATCAAAAAGATCACACCACCAACGATAAAATTCCCTCCTACAACAAAATTGCCAAAAGCAAGAATAATATCACCAGCATTCGCATATAAAAGAATCTGTCGTGTCGCTGCAATTTCAATTCCCAAACGAAATAATGTGGTAATCAGAAGAATGGAAGGGAAGATCGAAAGATGTACCGCTTTTTGAATATAAAGAGAGACCATCAAAAGACATACAGATAAACTCATATTCATCGCAATCATCATATCGATTACAACGGGCGGTATAGGAACAATGATCATCATGATGATTGCAACGACAAAAAATGCGACAATGATATCATTGGATTTATTCAAAAAAGAGAGGATTTTAGTACTTCCTAAAAATCCTAATATTCTCTTCATCTTATTTAAACATCTCCACGTTATATTCAGGTTCAGCTTGAGCTTCGAGTTGATCCAACCATTTCAAAACTTCAGCAATTGCTTCGTAAGTCTCTTCTGGAATATATTGTCCGATTCTTCCTTTATTGTATAGCTCTTGAGCTAAAGGAACATTTCTCATAATTGGGATATTTTCTTCAATGGCTACCTGTACAATTTTTTTAGCAACGACTCCCTTCCCCATAACGATAATTTTTGGTGCAGGGTCCTCCTCTGCATCATAGGAGAGTGCAACTGCGATATGAATTGGATTGGTTATTACGGTTCTCGCTCTTCTCGTAGCTATAGGACCCTCTTGATATGCAATTTCTTGTTGCACTTGGCGCCTCTTACCTTTGATCTCTGGGTTTCCTTCTGTATCTTTCATCTCTTGTTTAAGTTCAAACTTTTCCATTTTCATCTCTTTTGCAAAATTCTTTTTTTGAAAAATGAGATCAAAAATCGCCACGATTAAAAAGAAAATTCCCACACGTATAGATACCTTAATCAAAAACTGACTAAAAACAATTGCCGACCCAATAACTGGCATAGCAGCTGTAGCTACAATTTGTGGTATACTATCATATACTACTGAATAAATTAAGATTATGGCCCCTGCAATTTTAAAAACCGACTTCAAAAGCTCAACAAAAGTTTTTATTTTAAAAATCGCCTTAAGATTGTTTACGGGATTTAATTTTTTAATATCGAACTTCATCGCCTGCACAGAAAACATGGGACCGATAATCAAAAAATTCACTAAAACTCCAGCTACAGAAATGATAATCATAAAGGGCATCGAAGTGGTGAAGATTATCTGAAGTGCGGTTGATACAATACGTGCAAGGTGTGAAGAAATATGCTCTGCATCTTTTATTGAAGAAAACATTTGAACCATAAATCCCACAAGACTCTTAAAAAAATAACCAGCTGTTACCACAATGAGCACAAATGAAGTTGCAAAAGTAAAGGCTGAAGGAAAATCTTTGGATTTAGCAACTTGCCCCTTCTTTCGTGCATCACGCAATTTTTTCGGGGTCGCTTTTTCACTTTTTTCTGCCATGAATATAACGGGCTTTACTTTCGATGATAAACAAATAACATTATTTGTGAAGCACTTCTTGCATAGCACCAACGACAGTTGACGAAAATGCGCTTAAAGAATTACATTTCTGCCTTTAACCTTGCCCAGGTGGTGAAATTGGTAGACACCCCAGATTTAGGTTCTGGTGCCGCAAGGTGTGGAGGTTCGAGTCCTCTCCTGGGCAATTATCTTCTGTTCATATCAAAACAACGTCCTTTAATTTTTAAAGAAGCTCTTAAAAAATATCCAACAATCCTATGCATTAAATTTTTATTTAATAAAGGTTCAAAACAAAAAAAGGGGGGCAAGAGCCACATAAATTAAAATAAGCGCAACTTGGGCACGCAAAGTCTCAAAAATTCGTTGCGTTAAACAGTTTTTGAAATTTCCTTAAGGAAAACATTGTAAAAAAGAAAACTAAAATATCTGCCACCAATTAACCGTTCTCCCCCAGCATAAAGCAAAAATTGTTGGCATGTGGTATAATAATTCCCAAGGAATTGAAATATGCAAAATATAACATTCAGTGAACCCCAATTTACTACTTCTTTTTGGGTTAATTCGGAAGAAACATGTCCATATAAAGAAACTTTATTATGTGTAAAAAATGAGGTTGATAATATCGATCTCAGTTCACCCTATGAAATTTCTTGTCCCACTACTCCAGGCATGTTAGGCATTTTGCATTTCCCTTACAACTGTTATGATGCAAGTGCTCATTTTTTTCACGCTATTCGAGAGGGGGACTTAGAAGAAATCTGGGATTCGATAATACATTTGCTAAGTAGTTTTTTAAATTTGTTTTGCGTTCCTAGTTCGATAATACAAGGGCTCTTTGCTTTGTCTCTCATTCCCGTCACAGGCGCAATTATACTTACTATTTTAATTGGTGCAAGTGTAGGTGTTCTTATATGTATCTTTGAAGGGGGCATAGAAGGAATAAGCTTATTACGAGAGATAGATTTTGTTAAAGATTTTGATTTTAATTTTGTCATAGAACTGGAACAACTTATACAAAGTTCTCCTTCTACTGAATCTGTAAAGAAAATCCTTACGATTCTTAAAGAAAATCCTAAAAAGTATAAAAAAATCTTTGGCACAGAACGCTTCCAGAAGATTTCTGAACTACTTACAAACATTGACACACAATCTGACAATCCATGCTATTATAAAAAACTATTACAAGACAACACTTCTCAAATAAAAGAGATAATGTGTGCTTTGATGCATGATAATCTAAAGAAATTGCATGAACAATATACAAAACTTACCCCCACAGAAATAGAAGAGATATGCAAAAAAGTGAAAAAACAGTGCAACAATAATTGTTCAAAAAAATATAAGGATCAATTCATTAAACAGTGTCAAAATCAGCTTCAGATAAAATATAAGAAACTTGTTAGGCGTGTTCGAGATAGAGTAGTTCAGGATATATATCGAAAAGTATTCTCTATAAATGAAGGACTTATGCATAATGATCCCGAAGCTTTTAACGAAGCACTTTCTCTTGTTAAGGATATTCAAAAGCAAACGATCAAGAAAAAAATAGTACATATTATTGGCTTATGCGCCTTAACTGCGTCTGCATTAGTATTCTTTGGTATCATGGCAGGATTTCCTCCTAGCATAATCTTTGCGTTGTTTGTTACTGCTTTTATACTTATATGCATACGCTGGTCTATGCATGTAATGATTTTGGATTCAAAGGGTTGGTATATAAACTGGAGTGCAATGATTCCTGAATGCATACGAAAAAAATTTTCAACCAATGCATTACCATATTCTCAACCAGATCCATTAATAATGCGTATAGTGTTACACTCCATTCCGCAAGAAAGTGCGGCTTTTTAACTCAAGTTCAGCTATGCCTCCAAAGCAAAAGATCTCTGGAGATTTCCGAAAATTTTCTGGCGGCGAAATATTCTTCCGTACACGTAGCTATATTTCTACAGCACATAAACAAGTTTGAAAAATTTGAGAAGCTCTTGCACAATCTAAACTATTACCCCCCCTGAATAGTTACAAATTGTGAAGAAATGCTACAAATATGTTGAGATGTTCCTGCACAGCCTAACGAAAGCAGGATTTTTTGATGTGGTTTGCCTTCTTGATCATGATAGGATTGAACAAGTTGCAGTACTGGAGTAGAACGTGTTTGTTTGAGTCTAAAATACATGCGCCCAAGCATAACGCATAAGGAGCATAAGCTTCCTGTTTTGCAGACACTACAAAGTCGTTTTTGAGTTGTTGGATTTATTATGTAATTGACAATTAGATATTTGCGAAACATTGGATTAAGAAAATTTGCCAATTTTTTGCAAGTTTTGCTCAACTTGGGCTATATCTTGTATTAAAAACGTTTTCGTGTGAAACACACGAAAACGTTTTACTGTTAATATTATTTCACCTTCCCCCCCCTAAAAGGATTTCTTAGCATTTTTTTTGATTCTTTTTTTTGTGGTGGTAATGCGTGTGCTGCTGGCGGCGCAGGTTGTGCCGCTGCGTCTTCGCGATCTTCTGGCAGCGCAGGTTGTGCCGCTTCTTTTGCTTCTTCGCTCTGTTCTGGATGTGCTGCTGCACGTCGTTCCGCTGCTTTTGCAGCTGCATTACGTCGTCGTGTCGCGTCTTCTGCTTCTGCGCTTTGTTCTACGTGTGCTACAGTACGTCCCGCTGTTTCGTGTTGCTGTGGTAGTGATGGGAACTGTAGTACGTGTTCTACTGGTTCCGTCTCCTCTGATGGGACTGTTGCGACATTAAAAGCAACAAATTTCTCTACAAGTATCATGAGAGGTATTTGTTCACATTTTGTTAATTCATATCGTTTAATGATTGCATCCGCTACTATGTGCCGACAAGCCTCCTCCGAATAGCTTTCTCCTACACTTTTTTGAACCTGCTTTATATTATCGTAAAGTCTTACAAGCTCAGGACATAGTTCGTTTTCATAAAATACCTTAATTTCTTGCTTTGCATCTATGATTTGCGGGGAGAATACAACATTGCCTTTACCTCCTTCTTCGGTCGCACCTATAGCAGCATTCCAATTCCCTGCATTCTCTGAGCTGAGATTTTTGCTCAAGAATGCTAAATATTTTTTCAATTTCTCTTTATTCACAGAAATAGTATTACAATCTCGTCGCTCCTTATACACTAGGTATGCTAATACCGTACCCAATGTACATACATGTACTAAAATTAAAATTGCCATACAAGCTGCCTTCATCAAACCACTCTTATCTCTAACTGGATTCATAAAAACTTGCCCTACCGACTTCTTCCATGCATTCTTTACTGTTGTTATTTGTGGTTGTTGAGCATTGAAAACATCCTGAACAGATTTCCATTGTATCTCATCCCCCACATGCGTAAAAGGATGTGCATAATAATTTTCAGATGTTCTTGGAGTGTGATTTCCTTCTAACATTGTCATTTTCATTTCCTTTCATTCGTTTGTTTATAAAACACTTTTTTCTTCCATTATTTATGAAAACTAAACTTGCCTTGCTAAGCTTTCTTATTAACCGTGTTATGAGGCACTATCGCTTGTTGTTGTTGATGCTGCTGTTGTGGGTGGCGTATTAAAAGCATCAAATCTCATCAAAAGTGTCATGAGAGTTATTTGCTCAAATTTTGTTAATTTATATCGTTTAATGATCGCCTCTGCTACTATGCGCTGACAAATATCCTTCGAATAGTTTTCTCCTGCATTTGTTTGAGCTTGCTTTATATTATCATAAAGTCTTACAAGCTCAGGACATAGCTCTCTTTCATAAAATGCCCTAATTTCTTGCTTTGCATGCATCATGTGCGAAGAGAATATAATATCGCCTTTACCTCCTTCTTCGGTCGCACCTATAGCAGCATTCCAGTTCTCTGAGTCCAAACATTTTCCCACGAATGCTAAATATGTTTTCAATTTCTCTCCGCTCACAGAAATAGTATTATAATCTCGTCGTTCTTTACACACGCGGTATGCTAATGCTGTACCCAATGTAAAGATCTGTGCTAAAATTAAAAACGCTATATAAGCTACCTTTTTCACACCACTCTTATCTCCAACTGGATTCATAAAAACTTGCCCTACTGACTTCTTCCATACATTCTTTACTGTTGTTATTTGTGGTTGTTTAGCGCTAAAAACATCCTCAACAGATTTCCATTGTAGCCCACCTGCCGGATGCATAGTAGAGCGAACTACACAAAATGGGGCAGCATTAGGTTCATGCTGTAATGTCTGATAAGAAAAGAACCCTTCTGTGTGAGGCACTAATGGTTTCCCTAAACTATCTATTGTTGTCATGATTTTCATCTCCTTTATTTGTATTTGTTTATAAAACAATTTGCTTTTCGATACATAATTGTAACAAAACAAAAGTTAATTGTTAATTATAAATGTTGTGCTCCCATAATTTAATTACAACAATTTATCAAAAACGCAAATCACCAAAATTAAGAATGAAAATTCAGGTGTGCTTGAACCGATTATGATTTTATACCTCAATATCTCTGCAAGGAGGCGGGACATTTAAAAAACACATATAATAGAGCTACCTACTAAATCAAAATAGTGGTATCACAACAAATTACAGTGCTGCTGATCTTTTTGACCTATATCGCGCTCTTACTCTTCCAAAGCGACAACACGATCAAAGACATCTTTTGTACAATAGATAGGAATATTGTTTTCGATAGCAAGAGCAAGGCAATCACTCGGACGTGCGTCGAGCTCTAAAATGTTATGCTGATCTTGAATGATCTGCTTAACAAAAAGACGTGCAAAATAGGTTGTGTCTTGAACATCTGTAATAACGACTTGTAATAGGATAATGTTCAATCCTTTAAAAATTGAAGTTATAAGATCATAGACATAAGGACGGGGCGTGGGCTGCTTTTCTAGATGCGTTTGGATATGCTGCCCTATATAGGGTAAGGTATAGATCGCAAACTGTTTTTCCTTTGTCCCCAAGATAAAGGCTGTATAAGATCTTGATTGCAACATTTTATTAAACTGAATAGGAACAAGTTCAAAATCCATAGATCCCTTTTAAAAATTGACTTATCTCTACTTATATCAAAATCTCTCTAAAAGGGGTAAAAAATCGCTTCGCATCCTAACTTTTTCATTTGCCTTGAAGAGGAGAGGGTGATCAAATCACACAAACCGTTCCATCACTTTTCCCAACAAACACAGTATGCACTAGGTTGAAAAAAAATCCCGTTTCCAAAACTCCTGGGATATGTATAAGTTTTTCATGATCACTTTCAGGATCTTCTCTAAGGGAGTCAAAATAAATATCATAGATAAAATTTCCATTATCTGTCTCAAATGGCCCATTTTTTTCATGGGTCCGTATCTGGCCATGAAAACCAAGCATTTTAATTTTATCGATAATTGCCTCTTTCCCAAAAGGCACAATTTCAATGGGTAAGGGATATTTCCCCAATTTTTCTACAAGCTTGCTTTCATCGACGATGATGATCAACTCGCGACTGATATTTGCTAAAATTTTTTCTCGCAGCAAAGCCCCACCACCGCCCTTGATCATTTGTTTTTGAGGGTTAATCTCATTGGCTCCATCTATAGTAATATCGATAGAGGTAATGGTGTTTATATCTGCTAGTGGAATGCCCCCCATTTTTGCCTGCCTTAAAGATTGCATAGAACTTGCAACGACTTGTATCTGAAGCCCTTCAGCAACGCGCTGTATAAGTTGATCGATAAAATGAGAAACTGTCAACCCCGTTCCCAGCCCAATTAACATTCCCTCCTGTATTCGCTCAATTGCAGCGATCCCTGCCTTTTTTCTCATTTCATTTTTATTCATAAATTCATTCTACCCATGACACCCATATTTTTACAAAAAATCTTTTCTTTTTCTCGATATGTATGAGATAATAGCGGCCAACATCGTGGTGGTTTTTTATGTTTAATAATAAAATGTCTGCAGAAGAGAGTGCACAAATAAAGAAAATCAGAAAAAAATTGAAAAAACATTTTTTAGAAATCAATCAACGCATTACTCCTCAATCTCTTAAAAAAACATCTTTGGAAATTTATCATTGGATCGCATGTCATAATGATCGAGTTGTTCTTCGCTCAAAATCTATGGCCCTATTTGACGAAAATCGCAATAGCACAAAACCAAGCTCAAAGGTAGCTCATGTCATTGCAAAATTGAAAAAATGTTGAAATTGCGAGATAAGGACATGGTACAGTGTCCCCTTACAACACGTTTAATTAAAATAAGAAATCAACCCCTCTTGATCGGGTTTCATTGATTTTCTCCCTTCTTCCCAATTTGCAGGACATACTTCACCATGTTTCTCATGAAAAATCAGGGCCTTTAACAAACGCATTGCTTCACTAACCGATCGACCAAGCGGCAGATCATTTACTAACTGATGGCGTATGATCTTCTTCTGGTCCATCAAGAATAACCCACGAAAAGCTACACCTGTTTCCTCATTCAACACATGATATCGACGGGAAATGTCTTTATTCAGGTCTGCAACAAGAGGATAGGTAACCCCTTGTATTCCTCCCTTTGTTTTTGAAGTATTTACCCAATTAAGATGACAAAAGACACTATCCACAGAACATCCAATCACTTGCGTATTATGTGCCTCAAATTCATGAAGCTTTTCCTGAAAAGCATGAAGTTCTGTGGGACATACGAAAGTAAAATCAAGGGGATAAAAAAAGAAAATAATATATTTTTTAGGGAAAAGATCTAGAGAAAACTCCGTTACAATCTTCCCATTTACGACAGCTTCAGTTTTAAAACCGGGTGCCCTTTCCCCTATCAACAACGTGCTCATTACCTACTCTCCTCAAATGTTCAATTTGGATCATAAAGAGAATACTTCCCGATTACAACAAAATTCTGGATGAATTTATTCAATTGTACAATTTAGATTTGATTTGGAAAGGATGGGAGTATATAAAAGGCAATAAACGATAGGGGGTTATGACAACTTTAAGGTAATAGATGGAACAATTTGAAGAGAAGTTGCAATCAGTATTGATCTTTGGAGCTCCAGGATCTGGAAAGGGAACTCAAGGAAAATTTTTAAGTAGCGTGGGAAATCATTTTCACCTTTCCTCTGGAGCTATTTTTCGAGAATTGTCTCCAGACTCTCCAATAGGAAAGATCTATCATAAATATGCAGAAAAAGGGGAATTACTACCCGATGATATAACGATTGAGATCTGGTATCATCATATGTTAGAGCTTATTACAACAGGGCGCTATTTTCCTAAAAATCAACTACTTCTTTTGGATGGAATTCCTCGAACATCAAAACAGGCAAAGAGTTTGAATCAGTATATCGAAGTAAAAAAGATCGTTGTTTTAGAAAACAAGCAAAAGGACCTTTTCCTTCAAAGGCTTAAAAAAAGAGCTCTAACTGAAAAACGATGTGATGATGGGGACAAAAAAATTTTACGTAGAAGAATGCAAATTTATGAGCAGGAGATTGTTCCCTTAATTCAATGTTATCCTCAAGAATTGATAATCTATATCAATGCTGATCAACGTCCTTTAGAGGTCCTGAAAGATATCCTTATCGCAATGTCTGACCTGTTATCATAATAAGCATGGATTAAGGAAAAGAATTTTTGAGAAAGATGCATGATTTGTACAGCGATTTTTACAAATGCCCTTTATCAATTTATTATCAATTAGATAGGTTAAAGGTTACATGTTAAGTTGTTGACTATTATACTATTGCGCAATAAAAAGCAATGCAATATTATACTTGTGAAATTAAGTTTTAATATATAAATTAAAGATGAGGATGGCTCAATGCAAACTCTACCATGGATGTAATTTCGGAGGTGTTCATGAATAAAGATCTTGGATTAAATCCATGGTTAACTCTTTGGACTAAACCACGCACAACTATACAAGCATTAGTTGCTTATGATGTTAATTATCACTTTGTTTTACTATGTGCGATGTATGGCTTGCAGTATATGCTACATACTTTCCAGTTTTTTTCTACAGGAAACGCACATTCTTTTGTATTAACTCTTCTTGCAGCAATCCTTCTAGCAACTCCTGTCGGATACATTATATTCAATTTGGAGACGGTTGTCTTTTTTTTAGTAGGAAAATTGCTCAGGGGAAGAGGAAGTTTTAAACAGATACGTAGCGCAATCTGTTGGTCAAAAGTGCCGATAGTATGTACCTTAGCGATATGGGGGATTTTGATGATAATTTATGGCAACGACCTTTTTATAGCACAGGAAAACCAAAGAATACATAGAATAGATATGGTAACGGATATCATTATAGCAATATTGCAAATCACCGCTGCAATTTGGAGTCTTGTTCTTTTAGTATATATGTTAAGCGAAGTACAGGGATTGTCAGCATGGATGGCTTTGTTAAACATAATTTTATCTGGGGTTGCAATGTTTTTATTGTTATTCCTCGCAAACTGGGGCATGCCAATAATAGGGCGGCACATATAGGTAAGAAACTGTTGTTTCAACATTCTTAGTGTGTTAACAAATGTTTTAAAATAAGAAGGGGGAAATATGTTAAAATTCTTAAAGAAACAATGCATAAAGCACGCTTTTATCATTTTTGGAACGATGATTTTGTTCATTGGGGCACCAAACTCTTCTATAGGAGCACCAATACAAATGAATTCTTCGGTTAAAAATGCAATAAAATGGAAGCAATTTCACTCCACTTCCGGAAAATGTGTGTTAGCACTTCCTACATCTCCTGAACATGTAAGACAGATCATGCCCTTTCCTTCGGAAGGATATAATTTGCGTTATGATGTGTACATATCAGCAGATGAAAAAAAGGCTGTTTATATGTTATTAATCGCACAATATCCTCCATTTATTAATGAATCCCATGCAAAAACAGGCCTTGAAAGGTTTTTAACCGGTTTAGTTACGCAAAATCATGATAATAATCTCATTTTTGCTGATCTGACCGATGTCCAAGGACACACAGCCCTCGACTTTTTTATTGAATCCAAAGGAGTCTATTTTAAGGGAAGAGCTATAATGGCTGAAAATAACCTCTATCTTCTCGCTATGGAATGTAATATGGATAATTATTTAGAACATTGCTTTAATTATTTTATTAACTCATTTGAGCTGGTTAAATAATGGTACAAAATCGGACATCCATCTATGAAAAAGAGTCTTATTTTTCAAGAACCTTCTTCATTTCTGGAGCTTGAGGTGTACGAGGAATACAATCAATCCCTTCTAAATTTCCAATTTCAAGAGAGGGGGAAGCTGCGCCCAACTCTTTGAATTTGCGTAAAGAAACCAATACTCGAGATTCCAAAGACCCTACCGCTTTGTTATAAAACGCAACACATCGAGATAGAGCTTTCCCCATACCATCCCAATATTCTCCCATATCGGCTATCCGCTTGTATATCTCACGCCCCAGTCTGCTGACCTCCTCCATACACTGAGAAAGGTTGTCCTGCCTCCATCCATAGGCAATAGTGTGTAGAAGACCAATAAGTGTTGTAGGTGTTGCGATAATTACTCCCTGTTCTACTCCTACTTCAATAAGTGTAGGATCGAATTCTAATGCTAAGCTAAAAAAATTGTCGGAAGGGATAAAAAGCACGACAAATTCTGGAGAGGGCTGAAAATGTTGCCAGTAGCCCTTTTTCCCCAAGGCCATCACATGATTTCTCACATGTCGAGCATGATCTTTAAGCTTCTCTTTTTGCAGTTTCGGGTCTTGCGATTGGATCGCTTCAAGCAGAGCTTCACAAGGAGTTTTCGCGTCAATGATAATCTGTTTGCCACCAGGCATACGAACGATCAAGTCAGGACGTACCCCCTTTTTGCTCTCTTGTTCATAAAAATCACAATACTGTACCATACCGGCAAGTTCTACAACACGGCGCAACTGCATCTCTCCCCACCTTCCACGTACAAGGGGTATACGTAGAGCCTTAATAAGAGTAGAGGTTTCTCCACGCAACTTCCCTTCGGCTTCAACCATCATTTTAAGTTGTTGCTTGAGAGATTCATGCTCTCCCTTACGCTCCCTTTCCATTGCACGTATACCACTATCTAATTTCCCCAATGATTCTTGAACTGGCTTCAATATTCCCTCAATCGATTGATACCGTCTTTCGAGATCTCCTTTCGCCCTTTCCTGAATTTTTTCAAGGGTCTCTTGCGCTAACTGCAAAAAAGAGCTCGTACTCTTTTGAAGAACATCTGAGGAAAGGGCTTTGAAAGCAAATGATAGCCTTTCCTGGGTTTCGGTTATGAAAGCATGTTGTTCCTTTGCCGCCCTCATTTCTATCTCTTTTTCTGTCTTGAGTTGAATATTTTCCTCCTTTAATCGTTGCGCTCTTAAAAAAAAATAGCACAACAACGCTATGAGAGGTAGCATAATGGGAAAGAAATAGAGCGTCATTCTTTATCATCCTCTGGTTCAAAATCAACAAGAGTCTTAGATTTTTTCCCCGCAATGATTCGAATAACCGTAAGAACGCATCCTACAAAAACATAACCTATAGAACAAATAAGGAAGACAAGAGGCAA
>Ga0209568_1000052_pt1 | contig 41068 bp, 36 predicted proteins | sample WorMetOlspDAHAB2_FD_187406 | JGI IMG/M metagenome (GOLD analysis project Ga0209568, IMG submission 187406) | Marine gutless worms symbiont microbial communities from Max Planck institute for Marine Microbiology, Germany - Olavius sp. DAHAB.2... ...
TCTTCGAACTGAGATGCAGCTGCATTAACCTAAAGTTAATGTCACTGTGTATTGTCAGTGTTGAAAAATCTACGAGTGTTCTCCGAGACCGGATAGTAAGATGCAAACCTGATGTTCAGCGAGTGTTCTCCGAGACCGGATAGTAAGATGCAAACCTGATGTTCAGCGAGTGTTCTCCGAGACCGGATAGTAAGATGCAAACCTGATGTTCAGCGAGTGTTCTCCGAGACCGGATAGTAAGGCACAAACCTGATGTTCAGCGAGTGTTCTCCGAGACCGGATAGTAAGGCACAAACCTGATGTTCAGCGAGTGTAGCTAAAACTTTAGTAAAAAAATTAGATACTCGGTTTTTGTACATATCTGATTAGGCTTCAGCTTGTGTCTCTTCTGCGAGCCCCACAACTGGCTAGATGGTCTTTTCTGATTAGGGTTCAGCTTGTGTTGCTCTTCTGCAAGCACCACAACTGGCTGGGTGATCTTTAAGGCTTTGTGGAGTCTTAATAGCACTGGAGGATGTTGCAGTGAGATACTTGTACAGAAGTCTTTATTGTCAGTGTACAGCGCTTCTCATGTATGTCTTCATACATACCTGTTCGCCTGTCACTGCACATTCCCTCAGCGACGCCCTTGTCGCCGCTTATCTCAACAATCCTGATTTGGAGTCGGCAAGATTGCTGCTTCGTTCGACGGAGGAGAGCCTTACGATTGCTCGTTCTGGCTATCTCCCCATAATTTCCATTGCCGGTACTGCTGCTTTCGCCAATCAGACAGAGTCTTCTTCTCCCGCACAAAACATGATGTTTCCCAAGTACGCATCCGGGACTAGGTTGGTTCTCAAGCAGCCTATATTCGACGCCAAGACACGGTATCTGGTCAAAAAGAGCATCGCAGAAATCAATGCACAGCGGGAGGCTTTGCGGGAAGCTGAACAGATGACCCTTTACTCCACTGCTGTTGCATTCGGGGATGTCCTGGAGAAAATGGCGGCTGTTGAATTATCCAAAAGCAGCATGCGTTTTCTCAAAGCACGGATCCGAGCAGCCAGACAGGGATTCGAAGTAGGACAGGGGAGCAGAACAGAAATAGCTCAGGCAGACACCCACTATCAGAAGGAGACGATGCGCTTGCACGGTAGCACTGCTGCCCTGATTGCGAGCAAAGCTCGTCTGCAGCAGATGACAGGCATTAAGGCTGAAGATCTGACTAGTGTTCTGTCCTTGGAGAAGATACTACCCACATCTCTTGAGGACAGCCTGGAATCTGCCATGGAAAACAATCCCAGCGTTGTCAAAGCCATGTACAGCCTGGAGGTGCTGAAACAGGTTGTGAATGCACAGGACAGTTCCTGGATCCCTTCTGTGGGCTTGGAAGGAAGTGCTGGATACGTCCGCGATGACCTGTGGTTTCTTCCGAACAACGAGACTAGCACTGTAGGAACAGCCAGCATAGGTATCACTGTAATGCTTCCACTGTACGCTGGCGGTCGTATCAGTGCGGAAAAGCGTAAGACAAGAGCCTTACTAGAGAGTGCCCGTTCACAACTCATTTCTAAACGGAATACGGTCCAACAGCAGGTTATATCTTCTTGGAGTGCTCTTAAGGCTGCTAAAGCTTCTTTTAGCGCGGCCAAGGCTGCGATCAGTTCGGCTGAGATAGCGTTGGACAGCGTCATGAAAGAACACAGCGTAGGACAACGCAGCCTTCTTGAGGTTCTGGATGCTAGATCTCGCTTTGAGAATGCGCATGCCAATCTGGCGGCAGCCAAACAGAGACATCTTGTTGCTTCATTTGCCTTGGCCATGGGAACTGGCTGTCTCAGTCTTTCGAATCTTGGAATTGAGATTACTCCTAGCCTCTTGCAAAAGAACTAGGGGCCTGATGGCCTTTATGGCATTTTGCGATGGCCTGTGGATTTGCTCAGTATTTCTGCTGAACTGACCTTTTACTGAACACTGACCTTTTACTGAACTCAGAATGAAGTCAATATGAATTCAATATGAAGTCAATTTGGACTTCGTATGTGGCCTCTATGGCATCTCGATTGCATATCCATGGCCTTTGGTGATAGTTTGGCGGTTCCCCCTTGATATTTTCATTGTGAGCCTCTGCACATGGCATTTCTATGGCATCTACGGCATTTTGTGATAGCCTGGCAGGCTCATAGACGTCTCCCCCTGGCCTCAGGGCTCAATGAAGAATGAAGTCAGTACGTGTGCTCTCTATTGCCTGTTGTGGTGACATTTGACACTAGTAACTCTCCGCCCTGAGTCGTAAGGGCGTTCAATCCTGGAGTGTTTTGACAAATGCTGGACTTTGATGAAATAGAGGGCTCTACCCTCAAGAGAATATCCGAAGCAGATGACATCGACGAACTCGAAACCGTACGACTAAGTGTTCTAGGAAAACGCGGCGTACTGTATACAGCACTGCGAAGTATCGGTTCCATGCCTCCTGAAGAGCGAAAAGAAGTCGCCCTCCTGGCCAATAACCTCAAAAAGAAGCTGATCACGGAATTCTCAAAAGCCAACCAGGTCTTGACCGAGAAGAAAACCAAAGAAACACTCCTGCGAGAAACACATGATGTGACACTTCCAGTGGATCTAGGATCAGCCTCCGAGGGACGCATCCATCCTATTTCCAAGGTGACCCAAGAGGTGATAGAGATCTTCACCCAGATGGGGTTCTCTGTGACAGAAGGACCAGACATCGAAACAGATTACTACAATTTCACAGCATTGAACTTTCCGGAAAAACATCCCGCCCGCAAGGAACACGACACCTTTTTCCTAAAAACTGATGCGCATTCTCAGAGCACTCCAGAAGATCATACTGGAGACCATACAGGTCCTGTTCTTCTCCGTACACATACGTCTCCGGTACAGATCAGGGTCATGGAGAGGAGTACTCCCCCCATACGAGTGATCACTCCTGGCCGAGTATATCGCTGCGATTCTGACCAGACACATACCCCGATGTTCCATCAACTTGAGGGACTTGTCATAGACAAGAGTGTCAATCTTGGAACTCTGAAATGGGTCATGCTCGAGTTTTGCAAGTCGTTCTTTGAGCTTCCTCGAGTACACATGCGTTTTCGCACTGCTTTCTTTCCCTTCACGGAGCCCTCTATGGAGGTTGATATACCTTGCAAAAGGTCAGAAGGTAGCATAGAGTTCGGGACCGGTGACACCTGGTTTGAGGTCCTAGGTTGTGGCATGGTTCATCCGAGTGTGATGCGTCGTGCGGGTATAGATCCTGATGAGTACCAGGGCTTCGCTTGGGGACTAGGATTGGATCGCATGGCGATGTTGAAGTACGGCATGCCCGACCTGAGGGACTTCTTCGGTTCTGATCTTCGTTGGCTCGACCACTATGGTTTTCACGTATTTTCTTGAGTGTGATTGTGATTTCTTCCTCGGGGTCATCCAGTGTTGTTTTCGGTTTTGAATTTACTTGATAGCTGGGAAGTCAATTTGTGATTTCTTCCTCGGGGTCATTCAGTGTTGTTTTCGGTTTTGAATTTACTTGATAGCTGGGAAGTCAATTTGTGATTTCTTCCTCGGGGTCATCCAGTGTTGTTTTCGGTTTTGAATTTACTTGATAGCTGGGAAGTCAATTGAAGTTTTCTCTGTCTTGGCTTAGGGAACACCTAGACACGGATGCCTCACTCGAGGATCTTGTCAGTACCCTTAACAACATTGGTCTCGAGGTAGAAAGTGTTGGGACTGGAACAGATCTTCCTCCTTGTCTTGTCGTGTCTCGGATTGTTTCCGCGGAGCCTCACTCTAAGGCGGACAGATTGACTGTTTGCCATGTGGATATCGGGGAGGTTGACACGGTTCAGGTTGTGTGCGGCGCGACCAACGCGAGACCTGGGCTAAAGACTGTCTTTGCCCCTCCCGGAACCGAACTGCCAGAACCGGGCTTCATCATCGGAGTAAGGAGCATCCGAGGCGTAAAGAGCAAGGGTATGCTTTGCTCCAGGAAAGAACTGCGCCTGATGCAGGAAGGTGATCCGCAGTCGTACGAGGAGGAGATAATCGAACTACCCGACACTGCACCAGTAGGTACCTCTTACGCATCCTTGACCAGGTCAGAAGAGGATGTTGTATTTAAGATTGCCATCACACCCAACCGAGCCGACTGTGCTAGTGTCCGTGGAGTGGCTCGTGATCTCGCAGCAGCCAGTCTTGGCTCCTTAAAGAACCCACCTGTATACAAGGTAGATGCCAATGGGATCCCTCTTGTACAGGTACATATTGAGGAATCCCTTTCCACCTGTTCGAGGTATATTGCTCGCTGTGTGACTGGCCTGAAAAACCAAGCAAGTCCGTCCTGGATGCAAAGACGCCTGTTCAGCGCGGGTTTGCAGTCTGTTTCAGCTGTAGTGGACGTCGCCAATTACGTCATGCTTGACCGTGGTCAACCTATGCATATCTTCGATGCCGATAACTTGTCGGGTGACTTATGCCTCAGGAATGCTATGCCAGGAGAAGAGTTATTGGCACTCGACGGAAAAACGTACAGTCTCGGGGATCAGTGTTGCGTTATCGCGGATGACACTGGACCGGTCGCCATCGCTGGGATAATCGGTGGCATAGGCTCTTCTTGTAGCCTCGGCACGAGGAATATCCTGATCGAGTGTGCGAACTTCGACCCTATCAACATCGCTGAAGCTGGATATCAACTCAACATTTCCTCTGAAGCGCGTTATCGCTTTGAGAGGGGGATCGATCCGGAGGGCATGGAAGCGAGTTTGGATCATGCAACCAAGATGATACTGGATATCTGTGGCGGTGTCCCGCGTAAAGAAGTGGATATCCTACTGAAACCGCAGGAGAAGAAGACCATCATCTTCCCCCTGTCTGAGGTGGAGCGTCTATCCGGATTGAGGCTCAGTCATTCTGAAATCACCGACATAATTGAAGGGCTCGGATGCAGTACCCTTTCCATCGAGGACAGCGTCATACAAGTATTTCCTCCTTCATGGCGCATGGATCTCTCTAACAAGGCAGATCTAGTGGAAGAGGTTGTACGCATACATGGCATCGACAAGATTCCTCTGGCTCCTTTACACATTCATCTCAGACGGGGAACTGGCGTCGTGTCTGGTACGGACTATACTAGCCGCTCCTTGATTTCTCGCGTATTAGCCGGGCGCGGCATGATGGAAGCGGTTACCTGGTCCTTCATCTCCGAGGAGCATGCCAGGGAGTTTTCCCAAGGAGCCGAGGAGCTTCCATTAGCGAATCCGATTTCTGAGGTTTTGTCTTACATGCGTCCTAGTCTATTGCCTGGCCTCCTGAATGCCGTCAAGGCCAATGACTGTCGTAGAATCGAGAACATGTCTGTTTTTGAAGTTGGACAGGTCTTTAGGGGTCGTTCCCTAGAGGATCAGGTGTTTTTTGCTTCAGGTATTAGACGTGGAACTGGAAAAGAAAAATGTGCCGGAAGACATTGGAGAAATCCAGCAAAGGAAGTGACTTTCGCTGAGGCCAAGGGAGACGCATTGGCCGCACTGACTGGATTAGGTTGTGACACGGAGGTTCTCAACTGTGTTAGAAGCACTCCTGTTTGGTATCACCCTGGGAGGTCCGCCAGTCTACAATGTGATTCTGGAGTAGTGTTAGCAGTTTTTGGCGAACTGCATCCTTCGCTACTTCAGAAGTTTGATATTTCCGGTCCAGTTGTAGCGTTCGAGATAAACCTTTCTTCGTTGCGGAAATACCTTCCTACATCTAAGGCAAAGGGCGCTTTGCGTGTGAATCCTTTTGGTTTGCTCGATGTACACAGGGATTACGCCTTTGTCCTTGATGAAGAAGTAGAAGCTGGACGATTGATTGAGGCGATCAAGAATGCAGATCCAGACTTGATCTCTCAAGTGACGGTGTTTGACGTTTTCCGCAATCCGGCGATTGGAACTGGGAAGAAATCCATGGCTGTCAATGTCGTAATCACACCAACTACTAAGACACTCACTGACAGTGAGCTAGAGGGTATCTCCTCCAAGATAATAGAATCGGCAGCTGTAGCTACAGGTGCAGTTCTGCGCTAACTGCGATCTCCATATCGTTGCGATGAGACTGACAGTGAGCTAGAGGGTATCTCCTCCAAGACGACAGAAGACGACAGAATCGGAAACTGAGACGACAGGTGCAATTCTGCGCTAACTGCGATCTCCATATCGTTGCGATGAGTTTGTCTACTTATCTCTAAAGCCTCTGGGGTCATGATTAGATAGGGTACACGCCAAGTTTCCCAGGAGTCTATACTCGGGCGGCGGCGTATAGCACCGGCATCTATCTATCACATGCAAGACCAGGCAATACGAAATCGAACCACCGACTTCTTGGTGGAGCTAAGCGGGATCGAACCGCTGACCTCTTGAATGCCATTCAAGCGCTCTCCCAGCTGAGCTATAGCCCCCCTTTCAGCATGTCCAGGCAGCTTAACATCATTGATCTCACAACGCTAGTTGTTTATATACCAGAAAGCAGTACCCTGATATTCAGAATATGGTTTCACACGCGTGGTCTTAGTCTCTTCGCCAGGTGTTGCTTATATTCGCTGAGATTTCTGTAAAAACCTAGTGTAGCAGTGATTTGGGTTGAGAATGGCAAACAAAACGGTTGTCGTAGCAACGGCTATAGGACTTTGCCTATCTGTGATGCTGGGTGCCTGCGTACCTTCAACACGAACTTCAGTGCCTCTTGAAATCCGGGAGAGCGTAGTAGATATGAGGGATTATCCTGTTTATGTGTCTGAACTCCCTCAAGAAGATGAGAAGGACAAAGGAGAACAGGCAAGCCAGGCTGGCCGCACACAGAACCTTGCACAGAATGGTGACGAACACCAAGAGGACACCAATACACCTGTAGCAGAAGGTGGAGAGGGGGTCGCCTCAAAACCATACAAGGTACTCTCTCATTCAGACTCTGGTGAGCAGGTAGGTGAAGAAACTTACGAAAAATTAGATAGACCAAAGGGGTATGAAGAAGTCGACAAATCTCGCACTGAGAAACTCTCTGGATCTGAAACTCTCAAGTCTTTGATCGGTGCGAATCCAGAGGATCCGCCTGTCTCCACTTCTCACGAGATGAGGGTTCCTAAATCCAATGAGATGGATGCTTCAACATCAGATAAGCTCCCTGAACAGAATGTCGCACAAGAACAAAAAGCTTCACAGTGGTCATCTTCTCCGACGCACATGTTGACCATGAAAGAAGTGGCTCTGGCCGGAGGATGGGTCATCAGCACGAAACTTGAAAAATGTCGTCTGTTTCTGGCCCAGACAGAATGGGCTGGTGGACATAGAGCGGTAACTAGAGGATGCCATACCAGAGAACTACGTGCTATTTCTGCTTGGATAATCAAGAACAAACAACTGATTTTAAGGGATTCTAGCGGTTCGCTGTTAGCTGTTCTGAAACCTGCTGTCGGTGGAGGCTTATTCGGGCGCATAACTGGCACACAAGAGGGAATCTCCTTGTCTAGATAGGTTGTTCTCTGATATGAGTGCTGGGTGCGTCGAGTGAATGCTTGATGGCATTGGTGTGTTATCTTCAAAATAAGGATAGTATATGTCTGTTACTAGTGTCACGGACACCTCTTTCGAAACAGAGGTCCTCAAGGCTTCTGGTATTGTTCTGGTAGATTTCTGGGCCGAATGGTGTAGTCCTTGTCGAGTGATGGCACCGTTGTTTGAGGAGATCTCGACCGAATTAGAGGGCAAGATCAAACTGGTCAAGGTGAACATAGGTAAGTGCCCTGAACTCGTACAGCAGTTCGCAATCAAGTCAGTTCCCACCCTCATGTTGTTTTCTGGAGGAAAGGTGATAGCCACGAAAACAGGAGCTAGTTCTAAGCAACAGCTGGTCAATTGGATCTCTGAATTCGAGACGGTTTGATTTAGTTAAAGCTTTAGTTAAAGCTTATGTCTTGTGTGAGGACTTTGCTTCGAGGTCTCTGCTGCCTGCGTAAGAACCAGTTTTCTTTCCGTAAGCGTAAGACTTCGTCCTGGAGTCTCGACTCTCGCACCGGTTGTTATTGACTCGGTTTTCATTTTTGGATTATGAATCCGGTCCTTCTGATGTTTGGAAGTTGAGGTGGTGGTATGACTATTAAAGTCGATGAACTCGATACGGAAAGAGAAATAAACGGAGGAGATCCTGGTGCTGATGTACAGGTTCCAGTGCAGGAACAGGTGTACGAGGCCGAGGAAGTTACCTCTACAAACGAAGGCGCAGAGGAGGATTCGGCAGAGGAGCCGAAAACTATTGATCCACTAGAAGAGGCCCTTGCACAAAATGCCGACCTGAAGGATAAGTGGTTGCGTGCCTTGGCCGAGATGGAAAACCTGCGCCGCAGAACTGCAAAAGAACTAAAGGAAGTTCGTGACTACTCCATCGCCGCCTTTGCTCTTGAAATGCTCAGGGTCAACGATTCACTTAACTTAGCCCTTAGTGCTCTTCCAGAGATCGAAGAAGGTAAGGCTTGTATCACAGGTTCCTTTGTCGAGGGGCTTAAATTGGTAGCCAGACAACTCACCTCCACCATGGAGAGGGTTGGTGTGAAGAAATTTTCATCCTTCGGAGAGAAGTTCGATCCCAGACTACACAACGCTGTATCTGAAGTTCCTACAGAGGACGCGACCCCAGGAACTGTCGTGCAAGTGCTCGAGGAAGGCTTTTACATGAAAGACAGGGTATTGAGACCTGCATCGGTAGCAGTATCCAAGGTTATGCCTACCGGGTAGATTAGATCTTGTTCCCAGAACTGGTGCAGCGGGATTGGCCGGTTCTCATCGCAGATGTCGGTGGTACCAGGTTGCGTTTCGCTATTTTAGCTGGCTCCGATGGGCCTATGCATGTGTTGCCATGCATGGAAACGAGGGATCATGCCAGTTTGCTTCAGGCCATCCGGGCCTTAAATTTGTCCGACAGCTCACTTCCTGAGCCCAGATGGGCGGTTATAGCATTGGCTGCACCAATTGATGGCGATAGCCTGGCTATGACCAACCTGAACTGGAACATCTCACCGCAGCAATTGCTCCAAGAACTCGGACTTGAAGCGATAGTCATCCTGAACGACTTCGAAGCAATTGCTCTGGCTTTACCGGCCCTTGAACCTGATCACCTAGAACAAATAGGATCAGGAACACCTGATATCAGTTCTCCTATGGTGGCTTTTGGTCCTGGAACAGGACTGGGTGTATCTGGTGTGATTCCCTCTTCGAATTGCTGGATTCCCTTAGCGAGTCAGGGAGGTCATGTAAGCCTCGGACCACACACGAAGCAAGAGTGGAAGATATGGCCTCACCTGACCGATATGGATCAGACAAGTGGAATCGAGGCCGAGGACTTACTCTGCGGTAGAGGACTAGTACGCCTGGCAAACGCTGTAGCAGCTTCTATGAACAGACCTGTACACTTCACCGTTCCTGAGGACATCGCTATTAGTGCCAAGTCTGGTGAAGAGATTTCCTCCTGTACTGTCCGTATATTCACGGAACTGCTCGGCAGACTGGCCAGTGACATCGCCCTGACGCTTCTGGCTCGTGGTGGCCTGTACCTGACCGGGGGAGTAGTCACAAAACTGGACCGGTTTCTCTTCGATGGTTCCTTTCGCCGATCTTTTGAGAACAAGCCAGTACACAGGGATTTGATTTCTCGGATTCCGACATTCTTGATTCGACATGAACTGCCTGCCCTGTATGGGATCCAGTCTTACTTGAGAAATCCAGAGGCATATCGTGTAGAACTTCAGAATAGAACTTGGAGAGTGCTAACTCTTTCCTAATCAGAAGTTGTTATGTTTCATCCCACATGGCTGTGGAATGTATCTCAAAGAGGGGGTGGGACTAAATGCAAGAACTTAAAGAATATCGTGCATTTAACATATCTGGTTTTGTAGCAATATTCGTACTGTGCGTATTGTTTGTTTTTATTGCTTACTTCGGTTATCTGAGCGGAACACTTAGAATCACTGCAAGTATCATTGGACTAGCTCTTTTGGCTCTGTCGGGCTGGTGTTTTACCGTCGTAAGACCAAACGAAGCCAAGGTACTCACTTTCGCTGGGGAGTACATAGGGAGTGTCAGGGAGAGTGGCTTTAAGTTTACCTTGCCCTCTATGAAAAGGACGATTTTGCTTTCCCTGGCCAACTTTTCGACGGGACACACCAAGGTCAACGATGCTCAAGGTAACCCGGTGGAAATCGGAGCTGTTGTGACGTGGCGGGTATCGGATACGGCACAAGCATCTTTTCATGTAGACAATCATTTGGACTTTGTTCGCACTCATAGTGATACGGCTCTTCGTACAATAGCGGCCCGGTATCCGTATGATTCTTTGCATGAACCTTCTCTAAGAGGCAGTCACGATGATGTGATAGCTCAACTGAAATCATCTCTACAGGAAAAGCTATCGATCGCCGGTATAACTGTAGAGGAGACACTGATAACGCATTTGGCATATGCTCCAGAGATATCCCAGGCTATGTTGAAGCGTCAGCAAGCTGTTGCGTTACTCGAAGCCCGTAAGTACATGATAGAAAACGCCCTGAGCATCGTGGACAGCGTCATAGACTATTTTAATGAGGATAGTAGGAATGTTAAGCTTTCTGAGGATAAAAAGGCTGACATAATAGCTAACTTGCTAGCTGTTATGATTTCCGACAAGGAGTTGAGCCCTGTCTTGAGCATAACTCAGTGAGGTAAATCTCGAGAGACGACACCTGGTGTGGCCCTGACGACACCTGGTGTGGCCCTGACGACACCTGGTGTGGCCCTGACGACACCTGGTGTGGCCCTGACGACACCTGGTGTGGCCCTTATCTGTATCACGCCACATCACGGTGTTGATCTTGATCTAATCCCAATCCTGAAAACAGCTCTGTGCTGTAACCTGTGGTATCAGAAGCCTTATGAGTTTCTTGCTGTGTTTCATCCGGAAGTCTCATACGGAAGCCATACCGAAAGCCTTGACTGCACAACAGGAAATCGGAATGAGTTCCCTCAGCTGTGTTTCATCCGGAAGTCTCATGCGGAAGCCGTACCGAAAGCCTTGACTGCACAACAGGAAATCAGACAGGGGCGCAAAAAAACACCCAGGCGATCCTGCGCATCTCCAAACCCCTCCAGGCGACCACAAAAGACGAAACAAAGCCACGGGAAGTTTCGCCAGTTGTTTGAGGAATGCAAAAATTCACTAGAAAACTCAAGCAGAACCAGCTCGATCCCCTGTTTAGGGAAATAAGAATCCCATAAAGGCCTTAGCAGACACCTGAAACACATTCGATCTGTTTGAGGGAATCATCCCCTTTGTTTGAGGAAATCACCATCCCCACGGAGGAGGGCCCAATGGACCATCACGAGCACCCTACCACACCCCTTTGAAAGCATCCAGGAAAGCTCCCAGGAGACCTCAAGGGCGGACACTCAAGCCTACACCCAGCGGATATCACGACCGCTTACCGGCTTGAGATATACCTCAGAGGTCCCCCGAAAAACATCACCCCAAGTTCTTGAGAACCTCAGAGGTAACTTTTTTTGCATCCCCGAAGAGCATCAAGGTGTTGTGGCTGAAAAACAGCTTGTTCTCAACACCGGCGTAACCCGTACTCATACTCCTCTTCACAAAAAATACTGTCCCAGCTTTTTCGACATCCAAAATAGGCATACCAAATATAGGAGACTGCGGATCAGTTTTCGCCGAAGGATTAGTAATATCGTTTGCACCAATAACGTACACAACATCGGTCTGTGCGAACTCACTGTTTATGTCCTCTAGCTCAAAGACCTCCTCATAAGGAATACCAGCCTCGGCAAGCAACACATTCATGTGTCCAGGCATACGCCCCGCGACCGGATGAATAGCGTACTTGATATCCACACCTTCCTGCTTCAGCTTATCAGCTAACTCCTTCACTGCATGCTGAGCCTGTGCCACAGCCATCCCATAACCCGGGACGATTATAACCTTAGAAGAGTTTTGCATGATGAATGCAGCATCCGCTGTCGCGCCTTGCTTCACCGATTTGGTAGCATCATCATCCCCTGCTGCACTAGTTCCTCCTTCATCCCCAAATCCCCCGAGGATGACTGGAATGAATGCACGGTTCATACCCTTACATATGATGTAGGACAAAACAGCTCCAGAAGAACCAACTAGAGCTCCCGTGATTATGAGGGCTATATTACCCAAGGTAAACCCTATGCTGGCAGCCGCCCAACCCGAGTAGGAGTTCAACATGGATACGACAACCGGCATGTCCGCTCCGCCAATTGGGATTATCAGCAAGAGTCCCAAGACAAGGGAAACCAAGGTAAGCAGCCAAAACACCACAGCACTTTCACTCGCCGTCAAGGCGATCGCGAGCACTACCGTTAGAATAGCGACTCCCAAATTGATCGCGTGTCGTTGTGGCAGGAGAATAGGCTTGCCAGACATATTGCCATTCAATTTGGCAAAAGCCACGCAAGATCCAGAAAAGGTAATAGCACCCACAATGACGCCTATGGACATCTCAATCATTGCAAGTGTCGAGACGTGATCCCCAACATCGATACCAAAGGCACTCGGAGCATACAGAGCAGCAGCAGCAACAAAAACAGCGGCCAAACCCACTAAAGAGTGAAAAAAGGCCACCAACTGCGGCATGGCAGTCATTGGGACTCGCCTGGCGACAAGGACACCGCAGCTTCCACCCAAGGCAACGGCTACAATAAACAATCCGATAAAGCCAAACGAAATCTGCACATAAAACATAGTAGTCAGTACAGCAATCGCCATACCGATCATACCGTACAAATTCCCTCTCCTGGAGCCCTCATGACTAGACAGCCCCCGCAAAGCGAGGACGAAAAACACACCAGAGCAAAGATACAGAAGAGCTGACAGATTAGCAGTCATCATTTTTACGACTCTCCATCAAGCCTTTTTCCTACACATAGCAAGCAAGTGCTTAGTCATCCAAACACCACCAGCTATACTCACAATAACCAGGAACACTGAGATGAAACCAAATTCACGAAACAAAAACTCGTCGGGCTGTATCAAATAACCGACTAAAGCTATAAAACCACTCAACACGACCATAAGAGGAATAGCAGTGGAGGGCAACGACAAAACAAACTGACCAGGGTTCCACTCCTGCCGGGGAACAGAAACCGACTTCATAACGTATACCCCGCACAAGATAGCCATTATGGTAGCAGTCCATCGCAACACGAGGTGATTGACCTCAACTACCACAGTTTCACCCCACACCAGTTGTTCGAAGGCACCACTTGCTTGGAAACTCAGATCAAGAAGATTCAGGGCTGCAGCAGCCAAGTGCCAAAAGTAGTACGCGATAAAACCGCCAACTACACAATGAAACACCGCAAACACAGCATCTCCTACAGTTTCACCCGACATCAGTTCTTTAAAACAACCACGTGCTCGGGAACGCGCACTAAAAAGATTCAGAGCCGCAGCAGACAGAAACAAAAGTCCGCAACCGACAAACAAAAAAGTTACCCAAGAACGCCATGTCGCTACAAATTGTACCCACATCATCCTTCTTACGACTCTCTATCAACCCTTTTTCCTATACATAGCAAGCATGCGATTAGTCACCCAAAAGCCACCGAATATATTCACCATAGCCAGTATCAATGCGACGAAACCAAATCCGCGAGCTAAAAACATTTCGGAAGAAAATGGCAAATCAGCTCCTACAGCGACAACAGCACCCACCACGATCACCGAAGAAATAGCATTGGTGATCGACATCAAAGGAGTATGCAAGGCCGCAGTAACAGACCATACAACGTAGTACCCGACCAAAACAGCCATTACAAAAGTAGTCAATTGAAACACAAAAGGATCGACCGCAGCTACCATACTTTCACCCGACATCAGTTGTTCAAATCCACCACGCGCTTGGGAAATCGCTTCTGCGGCTTTGTCAAGCGCCTCACGCACCCCCTCTGCTGCACCTCCGGCACTCGCCAAGATCGGCTCGGGATATGACATACGGCACTTTCCTCCACTTCACTTCCCAAGAAACTACAAAAGGGAGCTTTATGCTCCTCCATCTCCGGACGGGCCCAGCCCCTCACGAAAGAGAACCTGACATTCCAGCACTTCCAGAGATTTCCACTCAACTACAAGAGAGAGCTCAACACCTCACCATTCTTGGAGACAGCTACTGCCTTGATCACTTCATCTTCCCAATCGGGGGAGAGTGTTTTCTTCTCTTTGTCCACCATGCTTTCCAGGAAAGAATACAGGTTTTCCGCATACAGCTGCGAGGCAGAAGATGCCAAGCGGCTTGCGTAATTGTCATACCCGATGATCTTTACTCCTGACACCTCAACCACTTTCCCAGCCACAGAATCCTCGACATTCCCTCCCCGCTCTACCGCCAGATCCACTACCACCGATCCTGATTTCATGCTCCTCAACATAGCCTTCTTCACCAGCTTCGGAGCTGGTCGACCGGGAACAAAAGCAGCAGCGATCACGATATCCTGGTTTTTGAGATGATCTGCCACCAAGACTTCTTGTTTTGCTAGGTATTCTGGTGACATCGGCTTAGCATAACCGGTAGCTGCTTCAGCCTGTTTGAACTCTTCGTCTTCCACTGCGATGAATTTCGCACCCAGAGACAACACCTGCTCCTTAGCGGATGGCCGCACATCTGTAGCAGTCACCATAGCACCGAAACGCCTTGCCGTGGCGATGGCCTGAAGACCAGCCACTCCGACTCCCATGACGAACACCTTCGCTGCAAGCAAAGTACCGGCCGAGGTGATCATCATTGGTATGACTTTACCGTACTCATAGGCTGCATCCACAAAGCCTCGGTACCCGATGAGATTGGCCTGTGAAGACAGGACGTCCATGCCCTGAACCCTCGTGATACGTGGCAACAACTCCATCGGGAAACAGGACAATTTGTTGCTCTTGATCAAGTCTTTGAGGGCTCCAGTATGACTATACGGATCGAGAGACCCGATCAGCAGGGCCCCTTCCTTGCAATTCAGACTCTTATTGACCGGAGGGCGACCGACTGCGAGTATCACATCAGCACCGGTACAGACATTTTCTCCTGTAACGATACTGGCTCCAGCGGCACTGTATTCCTCATCCGATATGCCAGACCTCAAGCCAGCTCCTGAGCCGATGACCACATCGAAGCCCAACTGCAGAAGCCGTTTGACGGTCTTTGGAGTAACAGCAACACGACACTCCAGTGAATTTTGCTCTTGTAGCACAGCTACCTTCATCGTCGTAACACTCCAAAGCTACAAACACCAAGTATGTTTTGAAACTAACACCCACCAGCTAACCAATGCTGAAACTAGAGTGAAATACAGGCTCCCTCACATCAAGACGGACGGATCTGACACAAGCCGGCCCTATCGCTGAGCGCAACCTACAACCACCGTCAGCACTCTAGCACAGATACACCTGACAAAGCAATTGTGATTGCAAGAGATCTTGCTCTGACTTCACGCTTTATCTTTCCTTGATTTCAGTGATCCCAGTGATCCCGAGCTTTAAAGCTTGATTGCTCTGGCTTGGGTTTTAGTTTTGTGATGAGTAGTATCCCCTTCGAATGCGAAGTCCTTCCTGTGCAGTTCCTCGAAGTACAAAACTATTTATAGCAAGTAATTTAACAAGTACTTATCAGGAGATTTCTCTGCGCAGGGTTTTAGGAATAGGGAATAGCTCGCAAATGGCGATTTGCTTCGCACACGGTTTCGCAAACGCTGGTTTTCTTTGTTAACTGCGACACACTTGTGGGACAGGAATTGTGACAGATTGAAATTTCCTTAACAGATATTCATTGTGCCAGTTGTGATTGGTCGAGAAGAAGTGTAGCTTTCTTTTCGAATCGTCCGTACTGGCTCTCTTCTAGCTTGCTAGAGGATGGTTTTTGTTCTGCCAGGCATTGTTGCCTGGTCGTTGAATGAAACTAGATGGGTTTGTTAGAACTGATCACGTGAGAGGACAAATGGCTTCGTGGACTGAAGAGCGAGTCGCGACTTTACGCAGTCTTTGGGCGACAGGCCTGAGTGCGAGCCGTATAGCAGCGAAACTTGGTGACGTCACCAGGAATGCTGTCATAGGCAAGGCGCACAGGCTCGGGCTATCCAAATGGGCAAGTGCGAGCACCACCAACGGAAGTACCGAATCTCCTGATAAAGCTAGTGCTACTGCGCAAGTTGGTGATTCCGATAAAGAAGTCCCCTGGACATCCAACAATCCGGCCAATGTGAGCACGGGAACCGCGAACGAAGAGCAGGATGGGCCTAGCGTCCTTGTAACTTCTATGGAACGCGCCAAGGCAAATGCCGGATCAGAGGAAGCGTTGGACAGGCCACTTATCGAGAACGCCAGTGTGCTTCAGTTGACAGAACAGACATGCAAATGGCCCATGGGAGATCCTGGATCTGAGGGGTTCCACTTCTGTTGTCGACGCGCAGGTCCTGGGATGCCGTATTGTGATTATCACGTGCGATATGCTTATCAAACTGTAAACCGGCGCCGCGAGAAACGGCTGACCGGCTGAAAACCAAAGTCGAGAGGTGTTGTCTGGATTGTCCAAGAACCGACCCAGCTTGAACCAATCTCCTGATGAGACTCTTCTCGAGATCCGGGGCACCCTTGACAAATCCATCATAGCCCCGAGGGGTGACTGGGTTACTTCCTCCTCCAAGAGGTTGGAAGACCTGGTTGAGAAGGTTGTTCTCCAGATTGATCCAGGTGAGGCTGGGCTCCAAACTGAGCCAAGTGAGGCTGTTCTCCAGATTGATCCAGGTGAGGCTGGGCTCCAAACTGAGCCAAGTGAGGCTGTTCTCCAGATTGATCCAGGTGAAGCCAGGCTCCAGATTGATCCAGGTGAAGCCAGGCTCCAAACTGAGCCAAGTGAAGCTGGGCTCGAGACTGATCCAGGTGAGGCTGGGCTCCAGACTGATCCAGGTGAGGCTGGGCTCCAGACTGAGCCAAGTGAAGCCAGGCTCCAGACTGATCCAGGTGAGGCTGAGCTCCAAACTGAGCCAAGTGAAGCCAGGCTCCAGACTGATCCAGGTGAAGCCAGGCTCCAGACTGAACCAGGTGAAGCCAGGCTCCAGACTGAACCAGGTGAGGCTGAGCTCCAGACTGAGCCAAGTGAAGCCAGGCTCCAGACTGATCCAGGTGAGGCTGAGCTCCAAACTGAGCCAAGTGAAGCCAGGCTCCAGACTAGTCCAAATATTAATTTTGTTCTCGATTTGAAGCAGTTGGAACGCCTGGACGTGAATGGAGCCGTCATCTTGACCAGGCTCTTGCGGATCTGCTCCTCCAAGCAGTTGCGATCCATTGAAGACATCGAAATTCTCAACGCAGATCACAAATATCGACTGCTGCTTAGTATGACCCTCAGCAAGACCAGTCCAGTTAGCATCAAAAAGAAGGATCACACACAGGGGCTATTCTCACCAGAAATTCTAACATGTGGGAAAATGTTCCTGTTGAACAGTCTAGCTTTCTGCGGACGTGCTGGAGTGCAACTCTGGCGCGACATGTGCGAAATCACAAAAACACTAGGAGATGCAACATCAGTTTTATGTTCCTGGATCATCAAACCAACCAAGATATACGGAACCGCTATCGTGGTTCAGGTGCAACGCATGTCCATAGAAGCCATACCCACGATTGGACTCATGTCTTTCTTAGTCGGTGTCGTAATCACTAAACAGGGTGTATCGTATTTGGGCCGTTTTGGAGCCGAAATGTACGTCATAGACATGGTCAGCGTCATGATGCTCCGAGAAATAAGCGTGCTTATGACCGCCGTCATGGTAGCAGGACGTACCGGAAGTGCCATAACAGCAGAACTCGGATCTATGAAGATGAGAGAAGAGATCAACGCTATAAAGATCATTGGTCTCAATCCCACGGAAGTTCTAGTACTTCCCCGTATTCTCGCTCTCATTGCATCTCTTCCTGTGCTTGTGTTTGTGTCCTATATATGTGCTCTGTTAGGTGAGATGCTGGTGTGCTCAGTGTACCTCGGCACATCGAGCGGACTGTTTTTCAGCACCTTCATTGATGCTGTAGTCTTTTCCGACTTCGGGGTCGGGATGTTGAAAGCGGTGTGCATGGCGATCGCCATCGCCGTCATAGCAACGGTGGAAGCCTTCAGAGGAACAGGAAGTACAGAGTCACTGGGAATGCACACGACCCTATCTGTAGTTAAGTCCATTTTTGTGATCGTGGTAACTGACGCGTTTTTTTCTGTGTTCTTCACAGCCGTCGGGATCTAGCTGAGGAGGTCGTCTTTGGAACAAGGCATCAGTGCAGATCTGACATCACATACAAGCCCTGAACAAAATCTGGATCCTTCATACGTGCTGGTAGTGCGCAACCTCAATGTTGTCCTAGATGGTGTCACTATCATCGATGATCTCGACATATCCGTCGAGCGAGGAGAGATATTCGGCATAGCCGGATCTTCAGGAGCTGGTAAGTCGGTCCTCATGCAGGCCATCCTAGGCCTTGTCCACAGAGGAGCAGGGCAAGTCTATATCAATGGACGCGAGGTTTCGCAAAAGGATGTACAGACAACACAGAAATACACAGAACCTGACTGGGGAGTAATGTTTCAACAGGGAGCACTGTTCTCCTCCCTGACCGCACTGGATAACGTGAAAGTCCCAATGAGGGCACATCTAGACATCTCTGAAAGCCTGATGGATGAGCTTGCATATTTCAAATTAGACCTAGTCGGTCTCTCTGAGAGCGTGGCTGACAAATATCCGGCTGAGCTCTCCGGAGGAATGGTAAAACGGGTTGCCCTGGCCAGGGCCTTGGCACTTGATCCGGCAATCGTCTTCCTCGACGAACCTACATCTGGCCTAGATCCGGTAGGAGCTCAGAACTTCGATGAACTAATAGTCAGACTGCGAAATGCATTGCGTCTCACTGTCTGCATGGTAACACATGATCCTGCCAGCTTACAAACGGTATGCGACAGAGTAGCCATCATCGAAGATAAACGAATACTGATACAGGGAAACATAAAAACAGTCCTGACATGTGATACACCCTTGATCCGACGGTATTTTCATAGGGGTATGGTGCAGAATTCTTAACTAAAACTCTTTACGACTCTGTCGTGACATATTTTGGATTCTGATGTATATTTATTAAACCACAATCCAGAATATAGAATATTCTTCGATACAGAAGAATGATCTGGAATCCTCGACAAGGAGTCCTAAAAGGTGGAACCCAAAGGTAACTTCATTGCAGTAGGCGTATTCTTGGTTGCGGCCGTCACTGCTATAGGTTGCGTCGCGGTCTGGTTGATGACCGGAGGCGTTAACAGACACGACAGAGAGACAATCGTCATCATCTATGAGGGAGATGCTTCTGGTCTCAAGAAGGGATCGGCGGTTACCTTTAACGGGGTCCGGGTAGGAGAAGTTGTCAAGCTCGGACTGATAGAAAAAGAGCCTTCATCGGTTTCCATTGTCGCCTCTGTAGATGAGCGCACCCCTATCAAAGTTGATTCTCAGATCTCACTGAGCCATCACGGTTTCACTGGTATCACAAATGTCAGCCTGTCTGGTGGTACTAAGGAGTCGGCTTCTCTGTTTGTCCTGGGAGGAAAAAGAGAGTTGAGGGTACAGGACACAACAACCCGGGACCTCATGGAAGGAGCCAGGAAAATCATAGGACGAACTGATGAGTCCATCGCTCGGATAAGCAGCCTATTGCAGAATAATGAGCAAACCGTAGCCCTCATCATGCAAAACATCGAAGTCTTCACCAGAAGTATGGCGGGCAGTTACGCAACTGTTGGTCGCATTCTCGATAATGTGGAAGAAGTTATTTCAGTATTCGATGCTGATGAGGTGCAGTCGATACTAGGAGACGCTCAGTCTATCTCTTCCGAGCTTTCACGCACCTCCGATGGACTGAACAAGATCATAACCACTATATCCGATCTGTCAGAGCGTACTGATAGAGGAATGATGGCCCTCGTCTCTCTTATAGAGGAAGTTCTCAAGGTTAGCAAAACGATCGATGTCGATCGGATCTCACCTGTGTTCAACAAGACGATGGATGCGATGGAATCACTAGCCGAACGCACTGCTGAATTGAATGAGATGATTGAAGACATGCAGTCGATCACGCGGGTGGTGAATTCCTTCGTCTCAGGGGTAGGAGCAGATGAAAAAGACATCAGAACATCTGTAGTGAAAGTACGGCAAACAATTGAAAACCTGGAAAGTCTCAGTTCGCATATAAGTACTCTCATCCATGATGCAGATACCGGTATTGACAAAAATCAAGCAGGTCTCCTGTTTGCAGAACTGAATGAGTTATTAAAGTCTTCCTCGGAAACCGCAAAGAAGTTCCATGACTTGGCGAACACGATAGATGTTCGCGTGAAAGGTATATCCGATGATGTACATGGCGTGTCGCTGACCAGTAATAAGGCTCTGCATGCCATCAAACAACTTGCTGAAGACATAAGTGCTAATCCTCAATTCCTTCTATTCGGGGGGAATCGTAGTTCTGTAACCGAGTATTCCACGAAACGAAGGAACTGACTGTCTTTCCAAAGTGATAGGTGATGGGATGGCGCGCAATACAGGGAGTTCTTTTGCTTTGCTAGTAGAACGATTATCTCGAGGTAGACTTGGCTCTCAAGTTCGATCTATGCTCTTCTCTCGATTTCCCTTCCTGTTGGGTATTCTGTCCTTGATGGCTGTAGGACTTTCTGGTTGCATTCTGTGTCCAGTCGTAGAGGAGCAGCCCTCGACCCATGTCCTACCTACGGTTTCTGTCGCCACCAAGGGCGCGAAACTCAAGAATCTCGGCAGACAACAGATCTTAGTAGCGTCCCCGATTCCTCTCAGTGGAGTTTTCGATACAGATCGGGTTGCAATCAAGATAAAGGATACGGAGATACGATTTCTCTCTGGTGTTCGGTGGGCAGACCATTTCCCATCCTTGCTACAGAGAAGCATCATTCGAGCTCTGGAAAGCACTGGGCAAATATACGCTATTAGAAGTCATACAAGGCTCAGTTCCGACTTCCGACTCATCACTGAAATCTACAATTTTGAATACCGTCCGAATCAAAAAACCTGCCTAGTCAATTTGTCTGTAAAGATAGCGAAAAAAAACACAGGAGAAGTGATACGGTCTCAACAGTTCATCAGCGAGATTCCCGTAGAGGAGAGTAGTAACTCTAGCATTATTCATGGTATCGGCAAGGCACTTCGCGAGGTCTTGACTGATATGACGAGATGGGTACTGAAGTCACTGTGAAATCCTGGCCGATATGACTAGATGAGTACTGAAGTCACTGTGAAATCCTGGCCGATATGACTAGATGAGTACTGAAGTCACCGTGAAATCCTGGCCGATATGACTAGATGAGTACTGAAGTCACCGTGAAATCCTGGCCGATATGACTAGATGAGTACTGAAGTCACTGTGAAATCCTGGCCGATATGACTAGATGAGTACTGAAGTCACTGTGAAATCCTGGCCGATATGACTAGATGAGTACTGAAGTCACTGTGAAATCCTGGCCGATATGACGAAATGGCACTAAAGTAACTGAAGGACTATCAGAGCGGTACCATAAGAAGTGATCAATGTTATGCTTGAGCAATGACGATCAGGTCTCGTTTTACCTCTTAGATCGCCTCCTTATCTGTTATCGTGTTTTCTGTTATCCTGTTGTTCTTGTCAGGCGCAGTTTTTGTGCTAGGTTGCTAACGGAGTGGTCTCTAAGGTTTATCAGAAAAAGCTGCAGCCTCGATATTGCCTGTCCGTGACATTTTTTACGGAATTTGCACATGTACTCAGGGAGGCCTTTCTGATTTGCTATCATGGGCTGGTCTTAATTGTTGTAGCAAGCCTAGAGCGTGGAGTTAATAGAGAGAGTGGCGTCTGATATGGTTCGACGGTTGGTGATGAAGTTTGGTGGTACCTCTGTCGCCAATGTTGGGCTGATTAAACAGATCACCAGGCATGTACAACGTGAGATCAGGGCCGGATATCAGGTGGTGGTAGTTGTGTCTGCGATGTCCAACGTCACCAACCAGCTGATCAGGTACTGCGAAGAGGCAGCTCAGGAGTACGACATGCGCGAGTACGATGCGGTCGTGTCTTCTGGAGAGCAGATTGTCTCAGGTTTGCTTGCTATCGTCTTAAACAATCTAGGACTGAAAGCCCGTTCGTGGCAGGGATGGCAGATACCGCTGCGCACCAGCAACGAACACGGTTCAGTACGTCTCACTGCTGTTGATGGAAGCAAACTCCTCGACGCCTTATCTCGCGGTGAAGTTCCTGTGATTTCTGGTTTTCAGGGAATCACGGATGACCATAGCATCTCGACTTTGGGTCGTGGCGGATCTGACACTACTGCTGTGGCGGTAGCTGCCAGCATTCAAGCAAAGCGGTGTGATATCTACACTGATGTGGATGGCATATACACTGCGGATCCTCGTATTGTGCCAAGGGCCAGGCGTCTAGAGAGGCTAGCTATTGAAGAAGCATTAAACATCTCCTGGTTGGGTGCTAGGATTTTACAGCCCCAGGCTGTTGAGTTCGCTATGAGGTATGGTGTTCAGATCTGTGTTCGCTCTAGTTTTTCCAACCACGATTCGCCAAATTCTGGAACTATCGTATGTAAGAACGGCGAGGCTTTGACGGAGAACATGATAATTGCCTGTTTGCCTCCCTCTAGAGCTCTTTCTCAACTTCACTCGCAGTTATTCCCTGATAGGCCACTTTCCTGCATTCTTGAGGACTCAGGTAGTGCTGCCATGATATCGGTAATAGGATCGAGGGTTCTTGCTCAGCCTGAAGAAGTTGTCAACATTGCCGTTGGATCTTTGACTTCTCATGGCACTCATATCCTAGACATGGCCACCTCTGGTGCTAGCATGTCCTTGTTGGTCGATGCTGCGCGTGGGGATTTCGCTGTACGCACTTTACACACGGCCTATGGACTGGACTCTTAGGCTTGCCCTTACTGGCATTGGGAGACGTTGCAGAGTATTTGGAGGTATTCGAACATTCGAAGCAATACCAGCACAACATTCGAAGCAATACCAGCACGCGCCACCCAACTTTTAGCCTTCCACTTTACCCGATGCTGTCCCTCTCTGAATCCTCAGATGTTTCAAGGCAGATTTTTCAACCCGGCTTCTACCTTTGCCAAAGTAATAGGAATCCCAACACCCTCTTCCGGAGTCTGAAATATGACGAACATAGCGACTCCACCATCAGACAAACGCTCGTATAAGTCTTCATCCACCACGACCTCTGCAACACAACCCAGAGGAAGACAACGAGTGAACTCAACTTTTCCAAGATCTTTCTGATCGATCTGTATGCCCAACCTGGATGTGAGCAAGACCCCCAGCGGAGACACAACCCTCATCATGAGATGACGTCCATCGATTGTCTTAAGGAAAATGACATCTAGCGATACATCCGGACGATCTGCATCCACGACCCGTTGGATCAGTATACATTTCTCTGTCCCTGTTTTCTCTTTTGCTGGCTTACATCTTATCTGCCAATCAGCGTATTGACTTCGCAATTCACCGTATGCCAGGGCTTCTCCACCGATCGATGACAGCAGAAGAGCCAAAAGTACGAGAAAAAAACTACGTGCCATCTGGAATTCACCTACTAGCCTTTCTCCAAATAATCGATTGTGAAACGAGCTACACTCCTGCCAAAGAACAGAAGGAACAGGCAGAACGAACATCTTGGACGAAACCTAGAGCCCACTATTGACATTTGCAATACCCGGTATACTGCATGGCGAGCTGGCGTGCAAACCAATCGCTATCAGGTTCGAACTTTCTTGTATTTAGCTGCTTGTTTCTCCGCGATCTTGACGTCATGGCTAGTTGACGTGCGAACCAATCGCTACCAGGTTCGGATTTTCCTGTGTTTGGCGGCTTGTTTTTCTATAGACTTGACATTTTAGTGTAGAATCGGCTAAATTTGGCTTTTCGTGGCCATTTATAGGGTGCATTTTGGACTCTTACGCTCGGCTCGTTGCGCCCTTCGTCTATCGGTCAGGACAACAGCCTTTCACGCTGTAAAGACGGGTTCGATTCCCGTAGGGCGTGCCTTGGTTTTTGTGCATTTTTACGAGAACCTGGTGCGGATGATTGTGGCATCTTCTGGTTTATCTTGTCGGCATGGTCTTTGATCTTGTCGCCACGGTTTCCGGTTTTTTCGTTACTAGCTTTGATTTTGTCGTTACGGTTTCCGGTTTTTTCGTTACTAGCTTTGATTTTGTCGTTACGGTTTCTGGTTTTTTCGTTACTAGCTTTGATTTTGTCGTTACGGTTTCTGGTTTTTCGTTACTAGCTTTGATTTTGTCGTTACGGTTTCTGGTTTTTCGTTACTAGCTTTGATTTTGTCGTTACGGTTTCCGGTTTTTTCGTTACTGGCTTTGATTTTGTCGTCACGGTTTCCGGTTTTTTCGTTGCGCACTTTGGTCTTGTCGTAGCAGGCTCCGGTTTTTTCGTTGCGCACTTTGGTCTTGTCGTAGCAGGCTCCGGTTTTTTCGTTGCGCACTTTGGTCTTGTCGTAGCAGGCTCCGGTTTGTATCGCCTCTGAAAATTTGATTGTTGTGCAGTATACCCTACCGGTTATGATTCGGTGTTTTCAATCTGAAGTCTGATCTTTTACCGTGAAATCCTATCGACTGTAGTCATGTCCTCTAATGTCATCACCACTCCTAGGCTGAGGCTCCGTCCTTATACGCCTCTTGACCTGAAGGCCGCGGCTGATCTGTGGTCAGATTTAAGCACGGCTGGATCTGTCACTGGTCTCCCTGCGAATCGGGAAGAGGTATGGAACATCCTTCTGCGATACACTGGAAGCTGGGCCTGGTTTGGCTACGGATATTGGGCCGTAGAAGATCTGGAAAGTGGAATCATAATCGGTGAGGTTGGGATCGACAACTTCAACAGGAATATGGATTTTGACTCCGAGGGAAAGCTAGAGCTTGGATATGCGATTACTCCGGCAGCTCAACGACAGGGATATGGCAAAGAAGCTGTAGGAGCTGCCATTGCCTGGGCTGATGAGCACTTGGAAGAGTCTCTCTTTGCCTTAATACTCCCGACAAACTATGCTTCAGTCAGGTTGGCCACGGGTCATGGTTTTGAATTCCGAGGGGAGACGAAATACGGAGCTGAAGTCTTCAGCGTGTACATTCGTGACAGGAATAGTATCTAACCTGCATTCAGTGTGCATTCGTGACATGAACGTGACAGGAATAGTATCTCACCTGCATTCAGTGTGCATTCGTGACATGAACGTGACAGGGATAGGATCTGACCTGCATTCAGTGTGCATTCGTGACATGAACGTGACAGGGATAGGATCTGACCTGCATTCAGTGTGCATTCGTGACATGAACATGACAGGAATAGTATCTAACCTGCATTCGATCTGCATTCGTGATAAGAACAAAACCTGACCTCTAGTCAGTTAAGCTTCGTAATTAAGAACAAGATCCTGACTGTACTCTCAGTTCTGGCAGGAATCTTGGACATCGAGCAAGAAATGCTCGTCTTTTCTCCTTTGTTTTTACTTTTCCCACTGTTCGCGAATGAAAATTTCATGTACAATACCGTCGCTTACACCATAGGTGGAGCTATGGTAATAAACTGGTGTTGTAATAAGCCTATCGGACTCGGGGGCAGTACCCGACGCCTCCACCGTGATCGGTGAGTACTTCAGTTCGCAGTACCTAATGGGGGCGAAATAGGATCGACGAGGGTCTGTAAAGAGCATTCTTTTACCCGACATGATACCGTCGTCATAGGGTCGATTTTGTAGTTGCGAATGACAACTATGCTGGTGAGTATGCAGTGGCTGCGTGACGCAATCACTGTAATTCACGATTAAGTCCTCGCGGTTGGCTCCGCGTGGCGGGGCTTTGGGAGTGCCTGTCAACAGAAACTCCCACTCTTTGCTCATGTTTCCGCGACAGTTTGCTCTGTCTATGGGGGTGTTTGTTTTAGCTTCCCACTGCCTGTACGTACTATCCAGAGAACTGGATTTCAGTTTCTTGCCATGGAGGACTTGGGCAGCACTCAAAGGATTTTAGAGGAGGTCAGAAGTCTTTCTGTGGAACTTGTGAACTCGTCATTGCGATATGATCTTTTAATGCAAAAGGCCTTGCGTGGTATTATCCTCGATGTCCTCAGCGAGGTGAAGCGCACTGGGTTGCCTGGCAACCATCACTTTTACATATCCTTCGACACCACTTTCCCTGGTTTACAGATGTCCTCTCGCTTGCGTAAGCTCTACCCTCATGAGATGACGATCGTGCTTCAGCACCATTTCTGGGATCTGGAAGTCGAGGATGACATCTTCAAAGTCAGTTTGTCCTTCGACAAGATACCGGAACGCATTGCCATTCCACTTGGAGCTGTCCGGACTTTCTTAGACCCTTCTGTTGATTTCCTGTTACGCTTTGGTGATCTTCCTGATGAGACTGAAACTCAGTCAGCAGCTCCAGATAATCAGAGTCGCGAAATACCGCCTTTCGATGATGAGGACACACTGTCGAAAGAGGAAGACGGTATGGAGCAAAAAGTCGTATCGATAGATCGTTTTCGCAACAAGACTTAGGAATGAAAGTCTTCGCTTTTTCTTTCTCCTGGTCATTGCAGAAACCATTTTCGACAATTATGTCGTTGTCGCCGAAAGCGAAGTATTAGATGGGTGGTGAGTGAATTGCGTCAGTATCTTGATCTTATAAAACACGTCATGGAAAACGGTGTCGAGAAACCCGATCGCACTGGTGTAGGTACAATATCCAGCTTTGGTCATCAGTTGCGCTTTGACTTATCAGATGGCTTTCCTCTGTTGACTACTAAGAAGTTACACCTCAAATCGATTATTCATGAGCTACTTTGGTTTATCAATGGAGATACGAACATCGGATATCTGAAAGAGAACGGAGTCAGCATCTGGAACGAATGGGCAGATGATCAAGGGAACCTCGGACCGATTTACGGATATCAATGGCGAAAATGGCCAAGTCTGACCGGAAAAGGACTGGATCAGCTGTCGCATGCACAGGACTTGTTGAGACGGGATCCAAACAATCGCAGGATAATCGTCACAGCTTGGAACCCTGCTGACATACCTAAGATGAGCCTTCCTCCTTGTCATTGTCTGTTTCAATTTTGGGTTGCCAGAGGAAAGCTATCCTGCCAGATGTACCAGCGTTCGGCGGATGTCTTTTTGGGACTGCCTTTCAATATCGCTTCTTACGCCCTGTTGACCATGATGATGGCTCAGACAACTGGTTTATCTACTGGTAGTTTGATACTGGTCTTGGGCGACACTCACCTGTACCTCAATCATCTCGAGCAGGCGGCGCTTCAATTGAGCCGTTCCCCTCTTCCACTGCCTCACATGGTCATAAACGACGCAGTAAGCGACATAACAGGGTTCACTTACCAGGACTTCACGCTGGAAGGTTACTACCCTCATCCTCATATTCGGGCGAAGGTATCTGTCTAATAGACGCAGTAAGCGACATAACAGGATTCACCTACCAGGACTTCACGCTGGAAGGTTACTACCCTCATCCTCATATTCGGGCGAAGGTATCTGAAGGTATCTGTCTAATAGACGCAGTAAGCGACATAACAGGGTTCACTTACCAGGACTTCACGCTGGAAGGTTACTACCCTCATCCTCATATTCGGGCGAAGGTATCTGAAGGTATCTGTCTAATAGACGCAGTAAGCGACATAACAGGATTCACCTACCAGGACTTCACGCTGGAAGGTTACTACCCTCATCCTCATATTCGGGCGAAGGAATTTGCTCAGTAGGCTTATCCTGCTCGACAGTGGTGCCTGCAGCTCCTGCTTCGATCAGGCGTTTACGCGCTTCCACTTTGCGCTTTAAATCTCGCACGCGTGGGCTTATGACAGCAGTAGAGGGAATCTTGAGAAGAAAGGCGTCGAATCCTCCTCGATGCTCTATGGAACGCAAAGTACTGGCGGCGATACGCAATCTGAAACTCTGTCCCAGAATGTCTGACCGCACAGAAACCCGTAATAGATTCGGTAGGAATCGACGTTTCGTCTTGTTATGAGCATGACTCACCCTGTATCCACACTGAACACCTTTACCTGTCGATTCGCAACGCCTAGCCATCAAGCACCTCTACCAAAAACACAAGGACAACACGATGAGCGATGCAAGAGCATCACTCATAGCAGTTCCTGAAAAACGGCCTTCATGCTATCCTGATTTCCTTTTACAGGCAACTGCAAAGTACTTCTTACTTCAAGACCCGGTCGCACTTCAGATATTTCGCATCGATCTGGTTTCCTGAGACGGTATCCCACGAGCTTCCTGTGCCGGAGGAAGAACCTGCGAAGCCCAGATCAAGTTCGCAATCGATCTGGTTTCCTGAGACGGTATCCCACGAGCTTCCTGTTCCGGAGGAAGAACCTGCGAAGTCCAGATGAAGTGCGCAATCGATCTGGTTTCCCGAGACGGCACCTCACGAGCTTCCTGTGCTAAACGAAGAACCTGCGAAGTCCAGATGAAGTGCGCAATCGATCTGGTTTCCCGAGACGGCACCTCACGAGCTTCCTGTGCTAAACGAAGAACCTGCGAAGTCCAGATCAATATTGATGTTCGGTGTTATTTATTCAAGCAAGACAGAATATACATTTACTTTGATTCGAAACATGTATAAAATGTACGTTTTCTGAATCGGACGTGTTGGTTGCTGCTAGGACTTCTCAGCAGTCTGGTCGGTTATTGGAGAAAACTATTGACTGCTAATCAGGATCTTCCTTTTCGTGAATTTGCAAATGGGCGCAGCTTAACCGGTATGGGACTGTCCAGTATAGCTGATCGTTACTCTGTCCTCTTCTGCGATGTCTGGGGAGTGATCAACGACGGTCGAAAGTTGGTAGCAAGCGCCCTTGATGCCCTAGTAGCCTATCGTGAGACCGGAGGAGTAGTGGTGCTGATCACTAATTCTCCCCGCCCTTCTCACTCTGTACTGGACCATCTTGAGGATTTTGGCATGCCTCCCAGCGCCTGTGACGGCATCGTCACCTCTGGTGATGTGGCAATGGAGCTCCTCAAACAGAACGCCTCAAAGCCTATGTACTACGTCGGGCCAGAAGAAGAGCGAGAGCTATTCGCCGACCTCGACATCAAATGGTGCGAACCAGACGAAGCTGGTCTGGTCGTGGTGACTGGCTTCTTCGACGACGTAGAGTTTCCCGGCAGGGCTTATCAGGACTTACTCGAGGATCTCTCGAGACGGAACCTACCTATGATCTGTGCCAATCCAGACATTGTGGCCAGGCAAGGCAATATCCTTGTCTACTGTGCCGGAAGTCTAGCGCAGGACTACGAGGAACTAGGAGGACAAGTCATTTACGTCGGAAAACCCTACGAACAGATATACAAGATAGCACGTCAGCGTGCTTCTATGTTGATGGGGGGTGCAGAAGAAAAGTGCAATTCCATCCTGGCAATAGGTGACAGCATACCCACTGACGCGACAGGAGCAAAAACCCAGGGAATCGACTTCCTGTTTATCATTGATGGGATACATGCTCGCAACTTCGGGGAACTCCATGAACCTGACCTCCAAAAGGTCCATAACAAGCTGGAGACGGCCCAGATAAAGCCTGTACTGGTGTCACCATACCTGAGGTGGTAATCGCTGCGATAGCAACCGAAAATAGGCAGCAATGGCTGGGATGCGTTCTCATCACTGCATCCCGGAAACGCCAAGTGCATACAATAAGATTAAAAAGCTGTTGCGATTTTGCAAAAAATAATATAGCCTGCCACGGTGCTGGTTTATCGATTTTTGTTACGGTGTTTTGCTGTGATTTGCGGCTGTAGCTGCAGCGATTGTGGGTTGTAGAATAGTGGCCTTTATGGATTTTCTAAGGGGTTCATTGTACGTGCCCATGAGTAGCCGTCGGCGTGTTCGTGAGGGCGCGAGCAAGGTGCTGTATGAAGGACCAGATCCTGGAACCTTGATCCAGCACTTCAGAGATCGCAGTTGTTCCAGCGGTGAGGAGGGCGATGCAGTCGTCGACGAGAAGGGTGTCCTGACCAATCGCGTGTCTGAGTATATATTCACTCACTTGGGGATGCTCGGGGTTCCGACTTACTTTATTCGCCGGCTCAACATGCGCGAACAGCTTGTCCGCAAAGTGGAAGTACTTCCTCTAGAGGTTATGGTACGCAACATGGCCGACAAGGCCGCAGCGACCCGATTCGGCGTGCAGGAAGGATTGCATTTCGCCTGTCCGATAGTGGAGTTCTATCACAAAAACGGCAAGACTGACAGTCTGATGGTGGCCAACGAGCACATCATCGCCCTCGGATGGGCCAGTTCTCAGGACGTCGAGGACATGATGCTTCTAGCAGCCCGTATGAATGACTTTTTATCTGGTCTTTTCCTTGGGATCGGCATCAAGCTAGTTCATTTCAAGATAGAGTTTGGACACCTCTGGGAAGAGGACACGATGCACGTGGTGGTAGCGAATGAAATCTCCCCCGACAGTTGCCTTTTGTGGGATGTCAGAAAACTGAGGGAAAACCTTTGGACTACAGGAACTACCAGTACTTCTGATACTGTACATGCATCAGACAGCATGTCTATAACCTATCGCGAGGCTGCGCGTCGTCTCTGTGTCACCACTGGTGGTAGTACCCTGGGCTAACACCTGATGCTATCTTCGACTGCTCCTGGCTCTCTCTCCTGTTGTGATGAAATGGTTTTGCCTGGCAGAAACAGGTGGAGTGTGAGATGGTCGTCCCTGGTCAAGACAGGTGGAGTGTGAGATGGTCGTCCCTGGTCAAGACAGGTTGTTTTTTTAGCTATCCTCATGGGGGAATGGTGTAATGCCGCCATCGGTGACACAGACTATTCGGAAGACAGCAGCTACGCCACCTGGCTTCCTCGACAGAGATGCATTCGAGTTGAAGTGCGTACGCGAGATGATTCTCGTTATACAGGACTTATGGGAATTACACAGCTTCGAGATGCTTGACACTCCTATCGTGGAGTACACAGAAGCACTGGGAAAGTTCTTACCTGATCAAGATCGTCCAGGAGCTGGCGTATTCTCTTGGCAGGATGCTGACGAACACTGGTTGTCGCTTCGCTATGATTTGACAGCTCCCCTCGCGCGATTTGCCGCTCAGAACTGGAATACACTGCCGAAACCTTATCGCAACTGTAGAATTGGCTGGGTGTTTCGCGATGAGAAGCCTGGACTGAATCGTTTTCGTCAATTTATGCAGTGTGACGCCGACATCCTAGGTGTAGACAGTGTCATGGCGGACGCAGAGCTCTTTGTCTTGATGGCAAAGACACTGGAAGCCATCGGATGTAGTCCGATGAGCTACGAAATACGGGTGAACAACCGCAAGACAATAGATGGACTGCTGTTCAGTATGGAACCTAATGAAGAACCAGGAACACAAAGCGATAGAAGGCTCAGAATATTACGAGGAATAGACAAGTTAGAAAGACTGGGAATCGACGGAGTGACTGATCTGCTCGGTCCAGGACGTATGGATGAAAGCGGAGATTTCACCGAGGGAGCTAAACTCAGAGATCCCGAAATCGCGAAGATCCTGCTGTTTCTGGAGGCAGGAACCGGAACTGAAAAGTGCAGCGAAGAAACAATAAGCACTATGGAAGGATTAATCGGCGACAACCCAATAGGAAGAGAGGGAATCTCTGAACTGCGTCAGATGCATGAATTTGTCTCTGATATGGGGTATTCAGACAGTCGCTTTAGGCTTGATCCATCTGTTGTCAGGGGACTGGACTACTACACCGGCCTCATATACGAAGCCAACTTGCTGACTGGCAAGGATCGTCTGAGTTCAGTGGGTGGAGGGGGTCGTTACAATGGGCTTGTCACTCGTTTTCTTCCTCAAGTTTCCTTGGATGATTCTGCGGCTTCTGGTTTTTCCATCGGCATATCGAGGCTGTTTTCAATCCTGAATGGACCAGAGGGTCCTACATCAGAAACTAGGAAACTCATCACTGGTCCTGTAATAATTGCTGCAGTAGAACCTTCTTATTCATCTCATTATCAAGAGCTGGCGACGAGGCTGCGTCAAGCTGGGATTAAAACTGAGGTTTATCTCGGAACCTCCAGTCTGAAATCTCAGATGAAGTATGCCGATCGCAAGAATTCTCCTTGCGTGGTCCTTCGCGGCAAAATGGAGATGCAGCAGGGTATTGTCCAGATTAAAGATTTGGCCTTGGGAAAAGAACTCTCTAAACAAATATCCAGCAACCAGGAGTGGAGGGCAGACCGTCCTGCTCAAATAAGCATCCATGAAGACCGAATGGTAGAAGCTGTCGAAGAGATATTGGCAAGATAGATCTGGGGATTTCTGTCATATTTTCCAGATTGCTCTTACCTCTTGTCATGAGGTTTTTGAAGAAGTAACGCTATTGCTATTTCTGAATGCATTGGGCATACTGTCCCGGGAGGTTTCCTCTAGAGTATATGTCTGGTGTGGTTTCGTTGTCCTTTCGTCACTGTGGGATCGGTTTTCTGCACTCGATAGCTGGTTGTGTCTTTTAGGAGGAGCTCCTTGAAAGGATTAGAGATGCGGGACAGTGGACTTAGTAATCGCGGTGGTTCTAGCGCCGGTAGGGGTGGCCGTGATTTCGACAAGGAAATGGGGTATGGTATCGGCTTGAGTGGAAGTGACACTTCAGGCCATGGTGCAAGGCGTGGTCCTCACGTAGGAGGCAGTCCTTCTCCTGTGAGTCGAGGCCCAAGGCAGATGGGAGTCGTAAAGTTTTTCAACACCGAGAAGGGTTATGGCTTCATCACACCTGAAAGCGGTGGAGAAGATGTATTCGTACATGTAAGCGCTGTAGAGCGTTCTAGCATAGGTGTTCTGGACAAAGGGCTGAAAGTGTCTTTCGAGACCGAGCCTGACAGAAGGGGTAAAGGTCCCAAGGCCGTCAATTTGCAGTCGTCTGGTGACGAGCCAGTTGAGGAAGAAGAGGCTGAGGCCTTCGTCGAGGAAATCAAAGAGGATTAGTGGACCTTATCAGTTTCTATTTGCCGTTTCAGTTTGATTGCTAAGGTACTCTGTCGTGACTTGAGGTCGTGGAGCCGTCGTTTTTCGACGGTTCCTAGAAGACAAGCCGAGTCTCCAGTGAAGAATTGGCTTGTCCTAGTAGTGGTTCTTTCGGGCTCGTAGCTTGGCTAGTTCCGCGTTACAGAGAGGAAGGAAACTTGTCCTAGTAGTGGTTCTTTCGGGCTCGTAGCTTGGCTAGTTCCGCGTTACAGAGAGGAAGGAAACTTGTCCTAGTAGTGGTTCTTTCGGGCTCGTAGCTTGGCTAGTTCCGCGTTACAGAGAGGAAGGAAAGGTGAGAAAGAGAAGAGGGGCTGCTGCTAGTCGTGTTCCTTCGGATTGCTCTCTCTTGTACGGGCTGCACACGGTGAGAAGTGTTCTGCTCAACCCGCGGCGCGTTGTTCACGGCATCTACGTAACCCAGAAGACTTACAAATGTCTCCAAGACTGGAAGATTGATCCTCCTGTGGAGCCCAGGTTCGTCGAAACTTCCTGGTTTGATGCTTCCCTGGGAAGCGGGGCTGTACACCAAGGACTAGCTGTCGCCGTCGAGCCATTGGAACCGGGGTACATCGACGAACTAAACAGCGACACATTGGTGTTGGCTTTGGATTCCATAACTGATCCGCACAACGTCGGAGCTATCTTTCGATCAGCCGCTGCCTTTGGAGCTACAGCCATCATCACGACTTCCAGTCACAGCCCGCGGGAAACTGGAGTTCTAGCCAAGGCGGCCTCCGGAACCACGGAGCTAGTGAAGCGCATCGAGGTGTCTAATCTATCTCTGGCACTTCGTGAGTTGAAATCATGTCAATTTTCCATCATAGGCCTGGACAGCCAGGGTGATATCCCTCTGGAACAAGTCCCTCCCCTGGAGAAGTGTGTCCTAGTACTGGGAGCTGAAGGCAGAGGAATTAAGCCTATCAATCGCAAACAGTGTTGCAGACTGGCGCGGATAGACCTTCCTGGTCCTGTCAAATCTCTCAACGTTTCCAATGCTACGGCTTTATCTTTGTATATTGTGACCCACCAAATACTAGGAGTCTAGCCTCATGCATTCACCGGATCACATGAGCTGGCTTTCCCTTTTAGAGTTTTAATGCGTATCTAGGAAAAATTACCATGTGTATGGTTTATCGCTAAAAAGACACCAATCGTTGGGAATGCAATACAATTAGTACGATAAGTGCGCTACAACACACCTTGGAGAAATAATACTGATACCATCACGGCTTAGCGCAGTATAGCATTTCTGCAATGGTATAAAACAGTTACTATCACGCTAAAAGGTCGTACACAGCATCATCTACAGCAAGGTAAGGCGGCATTGTCGCTGGGGAAATGCAGCTCAATACTATCTATAGTGAAGCAATTGAGAAATATTATTTGTATTAAGCTAGTATATAAGTAGCATTGGAAACGTTGAGAGATTTGACAGGTGTTTGCTTTTAGTTTACTTGATTTCACGATTACCTATTGTATATTGGTATGTTCGTGATACCCTGGACACGAAGTTGTGTGCTCTCATTGGAAGTTCTTGTGAGCTGCTCACTGTGCGGACTTGTTTTTATTTGTTATGTGGAAGGGAGAAGAAGATGGGAGAGGGTGCAGTTGGCGGTACAAGAGTAATACAAACTCACAGACAACCACAAAATGTTGGAGGGCCTGGGAAGCCCAATCCCGCTTCTCAAGAAAAAGGTACAGGATTGGGAGTTCTAGATCCTGAGAAGCAAGTGCCGCCTCCAGTGGAAAACATTGATCGAGAAGATCCTGATGTAAAACTTGATGCGGACAGAGATGGATCTGGTACATCAGGAGTCGATGAAGGCGGCGCAAAGCCTAACAAGAAGAAAAATGAGGCTGATTCTGATGGAGATGGAAGTGGAAGTGGAGGTGGAAGAAGCAAGAAAGGCTCAACACAAGACGAAATTTCCTTTTCATCCTTTGGTACTACGGCAGAAAAAAGGGCAGAGTTGCTGAGCGAAATCATCAGTGAGAGCTCTGCGAATCTGCAGAGGGGTGCGGCGCTTTCCATGAGCTCCGCGGCCAATCAGGCAATCACCGGTCAGTTGAATGCTGCATCTCAAAGCCGATCATCTGCTGCCGAGCTACGTACTGCTGGTACGCATGCCATAGCATTTGGAGTCACGTCTGGTGCCTTGACTATAGCCGCTGGTGCTTTCCAAGCAGTCGGTGCCAATGTAGGAACCAAGGGTCAGGGCACTAAGAGTGATGTGCAAGCCTTGAAGAAGTCTAACGCCGCTAATGATGCTGCTGCGTCTGCCGCGAAGAGCGCAAGAAAACCCGGAGCTTCGGTAGCGGACGAGGTTGGTTTCGATGATATCGTGTCGCATGTTGATGATGCTGCTATACCATCTTCTTTGTCTCCAAGCTCATCTTCCACACCGGGTACTGGAGCACCTGCAGTGGATAATAGAATAGATGCATCAAAACTCGATCCTTTTTCTCTCTCACAAGGGCCTGTGAACAAATGGACTGCGCTTTCGATGTCTTTAGGTGGCGCTGGACATATTTTTAGCAGCGCTGGTGATGGGTCATCTTCGATGCATAAAGCGGCTGCTGCTGATCACGATGCACGAGCGAGTGTAAGGGGTGCTGAAGCTACCGCTGCAGAGCGTGACTACGATATCCAAAAGATTGGCGCAGAGCAGAGTAGAAGGCTGCAGGATCAGTTGATAGAAGCTGAGAAAGAGCTGCGGCAGGCTGAAGCCAAGAAGCTCGGAGCCATTACCGGTAAATAATCTGGTAAACCAGGCACGATCAGACTTGAAAGACTGAGAAAGGCACGGCGGTACAGGATGTACCGCCTGCCTGTGAGCTACGCGGTAGAGAGTGTACTGCCTGCCTTTTGTCGTGCGGTACATGATATACCGCCTGCTTGTGTTGCTTTGGAGACCTGATTTCCCGATTTTCACTTTTCTCCGTCAGACATGGGCGTTAGAGATGCCTCACTGGGCTGTGCATGGTAAATGATATGCCCGTTGTCTGTGCTGAATTGCCCCCCCTTCCTGATTCGAATTCTTCGCCTTCAAGCCTGAGTGTAAGGGTTCTTGCTAGAACGCAGTGAAAAACGAATCGGAACACCCGGCATATCTAACTGCCGCCTCAAGTCATTTGTCAGATAACGGGTGTAGTGACTGGGAATCTTGTCCGGACGTGACGCGAAAAGAACAAAATGCGGTGGACGCCTCTTAATCTGAGTTATGTACTTGATCCGTGACTGTTGACCCGCAACACTTGGTGGAGGTCTACGAGACAAGCTAGACTGTAACCACAGGTTCAGTTTTGCCGTGGATACCCTCTTATTCCACAAGTCATTCGTTTTGAGGACCGCTTGCATGAGTTCCTCAAGCCCTTCCATAGTCACTCCGGAAGTGTGAACTATGGCGATGCCACGCATCTGGGGTACCAGCTGCTTACGGGCTTCTCTCAGTTCCTTCCAAACAGATTGTTTATCCTCGACAAGATCCCATTTGTTAGCTGATACGACTGCTCCTCTGCCTTCCTGCGCCACCATGTCAATTATCTGAAGATCCTGTTTTTCAAACGGCTTTGTCGCCTCAACACAGACTACGACAACGTCTGCAAATTGAATCGCGGATAAGGCATCCGATACTGATAGCTGTTCTAATTTATCCTGAACTTTAGGCCTTTTGCGCAGTCCAGCGGTGTCGAACAGGTGTACCAATCTTCCCCGCCAACACCACTCTATAGAGATAGTATCCCTGGTTATCCCGGCTTCTGGTCCTGTCACCAACCGGGTTTCGTTGAGCAAGCAATTGATCAAGGTGGATTTTCCAGTATTTGGCCTCCCGACTATACACATCTTCAGAGGTCGTTCCTGGGTATCGAGGCATGGCTCATCTTCTCTATCAGCATCAGCATGAGGAAGAAGAGCTTCGTAAAGGTCAATAAGGCCTTTTTTATGTTCCGCAGAAATGGCGAGCGGCCTGCCAAAACCAAGAGAAAAGCTCTCATCAATCCCGATACTGCTGGACTTTCTCTCTGCCTTGTTTGCGATGAGTATGATGGGCTTACATGAGCTCCGTAGCAGATCAGCGAACAACCTGTCTGCAGCGGTGATTCCTTCTGCTGCATCCACGAGAAACAATATGACATCTGCTAATTGAACCGCGTTCCAAGTTTGGTCCTGAGCACAACGAGATAAACTATTCTTCGTCTCTTCGAAACCAGCTGTATCGATCACTTTGAAACACAGGTCGCACAGATTGGCCTCACCTTCCTGTCTATCTCTGGTGACACCTGCAATTTTGTTCACGATAGCCGATTTATTTCCAACGAGTGCGTTGAACAACGTCGACTTGCCCACGTTAGGCTTTCCCACGATGGCAACGCTGATGACCATAAGAACCTCGACTTTCCCGCTCAAGTCTTCCAACCGGTCTGGCATATGAGACCAAGCGTGATGAAAATAAGAGTTTTGACTTTCCCGCTCAAGTCTTCCAACCGGTCTGGCATATGAGACCAAGCGTGATGAAAATAGGAGTTTTGACTTTCCCGCTCAAGTCTTCCAACCGGTCTGGCATATGAGACCAAGCGTGATGAAAATAGGAGTTTTGACTTTCCTGCTCAAGTCTTCCAATCGGCCTCGCCTATATGAGACCAATCCTGATGAACATACTCCCTTCCAAGTCACCTTACAACGTCACCTTGCAACCACCGATGGCAATTCACCCTTAGGGACTATGTGTACAATTTTGTAACCTCGTGTCTTCAGCTCTTTCAGTATAGCAGCAATAGCATGCGAACTAGAAGGCTTGATATCGTGTAGTAAAATCACTCCTCGACCTGAATGCTCGACGGAACGCAAAACCTGCTCCACTACATTGCCAGCATCACGAGCTGACAAATACCCCTTGAGCCAATCCCTTCCGTCTACATCCGAGGCAAAGACACCCATATCAAGGCCACTTAACCAAGAATTTATAGCAGGAGAATTGACTAAACTGGGATATCGGAAGAAAGAATTTACTGGCTTATCACCTGCTTTCCCATAGAGGATCCTATCAACAACTCTCCAGCCATCGGAAATATCTTTGCGTGCATAAGACAGAGGCTTTTTCGTGATATCAAAAGGATGGCTCATGGTGTGATACCCTATCGTGTGACCCGATAAGGCAACACGACGTAGCGTATCCGGATATGCTTTAGCCATCTTACCCACTATGAAAAAAGTAGCCTTGGTGCATGCATCGTCCAATGCCTTCAGCACCCTATTTGTATTCCTTGGCAAAGGACCATCATCAAAGGTCAATACCACTTCTTTTGTCTTCAGAGGCAATCTTTCTCGATACCGTCCACTCAGGTAGATTCCGCCTTTTGTATCGACTTCCAGCACTCTTGTCACGCCCAGAGCATCTGGATTGCTGCAGTCCTGCTCGTAAACCTTGGATGAATGTTTCCTATTAGAGGCCCTAGCGAAGTCATTTAAGACATCCGCCTTTGTCCTCACCTTTCTTTCGAATCCGATCTTCACCGACTGTTTGGCATCCTGCACGATCTTCCGAGGAGGGACGAGTGAAACGTCATGTCTCAGCATGGTACGCTGAGGGTTAGAAGCAGCATCCAGTGACAGACAACATGTCACATGGAAAAACACACAAATCGCGAATACGAAAGACCAGATGCTAGTCTTTTCATGTACCCTCTCTGCGATCTGATACCGAAACATCTATCCTCCTTTATACTGATTGGATGAAAACCTGACGACCAGAGGACGGAAACAGGCTTTCTCTAGTCATGGTTTTGGCGAAGATTCGACAACCGGATAGGAGCAACTGGTTCTCTCGATTCGTGTAAAAACAAAATGCAGGATAGCACACGTGAGCTTCGCAAAAAGAGCAAAAAACCCCATGCTTCCCTCACCTACTCCATTTTTGAACTTTGTATCCCTATAGCCGCCTTGTTAACCAAGCCTGTCAGGCCTTTTTACTACTAGTTCACCCGACCAGGGAGTGGCTTCATTATTGACAAATCCATCTAAATCCAACGGCCTCCAGGCTTTGACAGCAGTGGCAACAGAGGACAATGTCGACCTATTCAAACGTCCCACCAAGCGATCTCGATGCTTCGCAGCCTCGTGATCTCCCCGCAAGGCCGCTATGGAAAACCAACTGTAAGCAGCAGGTAAACTCTTCTCTACTCCTGACCCCATAGAGTAGAGAATCCCTAGATTGAACTGACTATCGCTTACACCGTAATCGGCAGCCTTGCGAAACCAAGTGAAGGCTAAATTAAAATCGTTCTCGCTAGCATAAAGTACAGCAAGATTGTGCATTGCCCTGGCATGACCCTTTTCCGCCGCAGAGCGATACCAGAACTTTGCTTCCTCTGTATTGGCTCTCACCCCAGCCCCTGTCTCCATGGCATTGGCGAGACGATATTGTGCAGGAGCGAAGCCAGCTTCTGCAGACCGTCTGTACCAGATGGCTGCTCGTTTTGCATCTGCCTCTATGGACACGCTGGACCTTTCTCCAGAATAACGCAGTCCTATCTCGAAGGCGGCGACAGGATCCCCACTCATGACAGCTTGCAGCAATTTAGGAGGAACAACAGCTTTATCCAAAGCCAAATTGTGATAATTGTCGGCAGATGTCGTACGCAGATACCCAGGTGAGACACTGGCATTCTGAGCAGGAACCTGATCCATAGACCTTCTTGATATCTCATCTCGTGCAGAGACTCTGTCCATGGACAAGCGATCCAATCTGCTAACCTGGCTCTCAGTAGCGAGCCTAGATGTCTGTCCTTCTGACAAATCCGACCAATTCGGACGGACATCTGACATCCCAGCATCCCTAGAACCACTTAACCTCAATGAAGGAACGACAGATCGAGACATATCTTCATAATGCTCAACAGGTTGCTCCTTCGCGATCATGCCATGTTCTACTGCCCTTCCTCTGGGATACATCAAGTACTGGACAGTTAAAGCCCCCACTCCGAAACTCACCAATGCGAAGATCACAACCGCTATGGCTTCCCACTTGATGTTACTTCCATCACCCAACACACCTCCGAAAGGAAACCAATTCGTCTCTTTCGCGGTCTTGCTCTTGACTTCATCCCCAGCACTGGAAGACTGATCAAAAGACATGGTGGATCGTTTGTCATTTACCATCTTCGCAGCACGCCTTGCAGCAGCTATTAAGTCGGCACGCTGACTACCGTATGGAACAGAACTCTCAGCCTTTATGGCATCACCGACCTGGTCTTCTTTCTCATCATTTTTGTCCAACAGAGCTTCGGAGAGCAGAGATCTGACTTCGGCCAAACTATCTCTCACACTTTGCAGGTCTGAGTCTTTTCCTGAACCGCTACTCACCTTACCTGCCAGCTGATTTACTTTGTCTTCCACCACCTTTGTGATGCTAGAGGTGAGGCTATCTTCCAAACCACGACTGGTCGGCTGTAACGCCTTGATGCTGTCGTCAAATGCCCCGATGCGACTTCCCAATTTTTGAAGCTCACGTAGCAGATCATGTCCTGCATCTCTCTGTTTCTTAGAGAGACTACACAACTCATCGACTTTCTCAAGCAGGACATCTGAGTTGTCTTGTGTCTCTAATTTGCGCTGTATTTCTTCGATGTTCTTAGTGAGTTGTTTTGTGTCGAAACTCAAGTAGGCAGCTGTATCCGGAATCACCTTGAGGAGTTCCCGACAAAGACTTGAGGTGTCTCCCAACACCTTCTCGCTTTCACAAGATAGCGCGTGTGTGGTCTGAGAAGCGGGGGCTGAGGGAAATGCCTCCATGCCCTGTGAAGTCCTGGGAACACCGTGACCAGACTGAGGAGCTAGTCCTGAAGAAAATGCCTCCATGCCCTGTGAAGTACTGGGAACACCGTGACCAGACTGAGGAGCTAGTCC
>Ga0209568_1000053_pt1 | contig 41050 bp, 37 predicted proteins | sample WorMetOlspDAHAB2_FD_187406 | JGI IMG/M metagenome (GOLD analysis project Ga0209568, IMG submission 187406) | Marine gutless worms symbiont microbial communities from Max Planck institute for Marine Microbiology, Germany - Olavius sp. DAHAB.2... ...
TGCACCTCCATCGCCACCGCGAGCGCGTCGCGCACCCGCATGCGGTCTTCGAGTTCCGGGACCATGGCGTTGAAGCGTTCGGCGAGGCGGCCGATCTCGTCGGTGCCTGCGACCTCGGCGCGGGCCTCGAAATCACCGTCCGCGATCTGCTCGGCCGCCGCGGCGAGGGCGCGGGCCGGTTCGGTCACGGCGCGCGACGCAAAGATCGCGATCACCGAGACGATGACGATCATCACCACCGCCATCGCCGCGGAGATGCCGAGGTGCGCCGTCGTCTGGTTGGCGACCAACTGCTCGACGGCCGCCACCTCCTCGAGGATGCCGCTGAACGGCACGACGAACAGCAACGTCGCGGTCTGGTCGTCGACCGGCGCGAAAGCCCAAAGCGAGTCACGACCTTCGAAGGGCATCCGATAGAGCCCCGATTTCCCTGCAGCAATATCCAATTTCATCCGGTCGAAGGTCTCGGTGGCCGCGCTGCCCAGCCAGTTCATTTCGATGGCCGCGCGCCAGTCCGAAGCCTCGTAGCTGCGATGCGCGATCACCCGGACGCCCGTGCCGACGCCCCCGCCGCCACGTTCGGCGTGATCGACGAGGAACGTTTCGGCTTCCGTCGAGGTCGCCGGCCCCTGCGCGACTCGTTCGAGGATGTCGAGAATCTGGACGTCGAGAGCAGTCACGCCGGCAAACGTGCCGTCGGCGCCCGTGACCGGCATCGACAGCGTCAGGATCAGCCGGCGTGTCGTGGCATCGACGATTGGGGCGCTCCATCGCCGCTCACCGGTCTGCTTGGCCAGCTCATACCAGGGCCGATAGCGCGGATCGTACCCCTCCGGGTACTCGCCGTGACCGGGAAAGGAGACGTGGACGCCGCTCTCCAGCGCCGTATACATCCAGAACACCAGGTCCGGCTGTTTGGCGTAGAAGTCCTGGTAGGCCGGCAACATCGTCGCTAGTCGGTCAATGTCACCGGAGACCGAACCGGCGGCGACGCCGGGCGCGAGGACGATGTTGACCGCGTCGAGACTGATCGGCTTGGGTTCGGGTTTGCCGTCGGCTCCGATACGCTTGTGCTTGTCCGAAGGGTGCAGCCCGGGCGGTGGTCGACCGACACCGTCGAATTGACGAGCAAAATAGACCGGTGCGCCGGTGAGTTCGCGGAGCGCAAGGCGACGTTCAGCCTCGGTGGCGATGCGTTCGAGGGCCAGCTCGACAATCGTTTTTTGGGCCCGGATCAGATCGGCGCGATCCTCGACCGTCACCCGAAGCCTCTCGGTGAGCTCGCGGGTCAGCGTTTGGCGCTCCTGCGCGGCGATCTTGGCGCCGAGGCTGCGGATCGTCGTCTGCGCGTGCCAGCCGATGACGGCGAGCGGGACGAGCGCGATGCCGAGCAGCAGCAGCAGCAACTTCCAGCGAATCGACACCCGTTCCTCCCCGCCTGTGCACGCACCGGCCTACCCAGCGCGCGTCAGGTGCAACCACCCCAAACCGTTGAGCGCCTGGTAGAGTTCGACGAACTGCCTGCGAAATGCTTCCCCGTCAAGGTGGGGATTCGTTGCCGCCATGTCGGCCTGTATCTCGGCAAGGGTGCGGCAGCCGTCGATCCGCTTGATCATCGCGGCTGCAAGCGGGGGCAGCGGACGGCGAATGGTAACCCCGCTGACCGTCGCCTTGACCGTCGAACCGGGCTCCATTCCGGCCAACGCCGTGCCGTCGCCGTCGCGCAGCAGCGGCACGACCGTCGGGTCTTCGGGGTCAGGGAGCGCGACGGGATTGGTCGCGCGGACCGCGTAGAAGATGTGGGTCCGCAGATTGCCGGCGATCAGCTCGGCGAAGGTGCACCGCTCCATCCAAGGCAAAGAGACCAGCCGAGTAGAGAGCCGGGGATCGGCAATGTAGGTCGCCGGGTCGTAGAGGGCCGGTTCGACAAAGGCGGTGATGCGAAGTCCTGCCTCTTCACACAGTTCCGCTATCTCCGGCACCCGATAAGCGCGGTCGCGGGCATGCAACAGCAGATCGAAGAGACCCGCGTCTCCTTGCTCGACGTGGTCGCGGATAAAGGGATTCCGCTTCAGCCAGTTGGTTTCCGGCAGCCCGCGCAGCAGCCGCCGGGCGGTGTCGAGCCGCTCCGGTGCCGGCCCGTCCGGATTCAGCATGCGGACCATCTGCTGCATGGGGTAGACGCCGGTGCGGCCGAACTCGCCGTAGAGCATCACGCCGAGACCGCCACCGTCGCCGAGCACACGAACCAGCGCTGCGAGGCCGGCGCCGGGATCGGCGAGGTGATGCAGCACACCGCAGCAATCGATGTAGTCGAAGGGGCCGAGGCCGCTCTCCGGCAGGTCCAACAGCGACATCGTCTCGAAGCGCACGTTCGTCAGACCGCGCGCCCGCACCCGGGCTTCGGCAATGGTCCGCGAGGCCTCGGACAGATCGACGTAGACGACTTCGGCGTCGATGCCCCGGTCGGCGAGATGCTGAGCGAGCATCACAGTCGCGTCACCGGTCCCGCCTCCGGCAACCAGAACGCGGAACGGCCGTGGCAGGTCGCCGGCGCCGCCGAAAATGTAGTGGACGACCTCGTCGATGTGGCTCGGCGAGCCGGAAACCAAGCGCCGGGCCTCGTCTTTCGGGTCGCGGGGCGGGTAGGGATAGTCCTCGTACTGGGCGCGGACCGGATCGGCGGCCATTAAGATCAGGTCCGGACCTTGAGCACGACCTTGCCGGTCGAGCGCCGGGAGGCCAGGGCGTCAAGCGCCTGGGCGGCGTCTTCGAGGCCGTAGGTATGCGAAATGTGCGGCTTCAATTCGCCGGCACCGAGCCAGGCCAGCAACTCTTCGAACGATTCCGCCATCAACGCCGGATCGAGCTTGAGATACTGACCCCAGTAGTAGCCGAGCAGGGTGATGTTCTTGACCAGCAGGATGTTGGCCGGGACCTGCGGCACCGTCCCGCTGGCGAAACCGATGACGAGGATGCGTCCGCCCAGCGCCGTCGAGCGGAGCGACGCGTCGAACGCCGCCCCGCCCACCGGATCGTAGACCACGTCGACGCCGCGTCCGCCGGTGATGTCCCGGACCCGGGCACGGATGTCCTCGGCGCGATAGTCGATCAGGTGGTCGGCGCCGTATTGGCGCGGGACCTCCAGCTTGTCGGCGCCGCCGGCGGTGGCGATGACCTCGGCGCCCATCCGCTTACCGATCTCGACGGCAGTCAGGCCGACACCACCGGCGGCGCCATTGACCAGCAGCGTCTCGCCGTCGGCGAGGTGTGCCCGGTACTTCAGCCCCAGGTGGGAGGTACCGTAGGCAACGGGGAAAGCGGCGGCGGTGACGAAATCGACGGTATCGGGAATCACGTGGATGCGGTCGGCCGAGGCGACGGCCTCTTCGGCGAAGCCACCGTAATCGACCATCGCCATGACCCGGTCGCCGGGTTTGCAGCGGTCGACGCCGGGGGCGCACTCCATAACTTCGCCGGCGATCTCGAGCCCGGGACTGAACGGCAGCTCGGGCTTGACCTGGTATTCGCCCTTGAGCAGCAGGGTGTCGGCGAAGTTGAGCCCGGTCGCGTGCACGGCGATCCGCACCCCACCGTCACCGAGGACCGGCGGGGTGACATCCTCGAGGACAAGATCGTCAGGCTTGGCTCCGAAAGCCTTGCACAGCACCGCGCGCATGGGAGGCTCCTTGATTGTGTCCGGATTTTTTCCCAACGTTACCATTCCGCGTCAACGGGAAGGCAAGAAAGGTTCGGCCATGCGCGGCTATTTCGGCATCGGCGTCGAAGGCATTTCCAAGTCGATGAACGCCGGCGCCCTGTTCCGCACCGCCCACGCCTTCGGTGCCAGCTTCATGTTCACCGTCGCGGCGCACTATGCGCGCGCCGAGGGCGGCCGCGCGGACACGTCCGATTCCGCCGGCAACGTGCCGTTCTACGCCTTCCCCGACGCCGATTCGCTGATCCTGCCCAAGGACTGCCAGCTCGTTGGCGTCGAACTGATGGACGATGCCATCGACCTGCCGAGCTTCCACCATCCGCCACAGGCGGCCTACGTTCTCGGCCCGGAGCGGGGCGAACTGTCGCCGGAGATGACCGCACGGTGCGCCTACGTCGTCCGCATCCCGACCCGGTTCTCGGTCAACGTCGGCCTGGCCGGGGCAATCGTCATGTACGACCGGGTGCTGAGCCTCGACCGCTTCGCCCGCCGCGCCGACCGCCCCGGCGGACCTACGGAGCCGCCGCCCGAGCACGTGTTCGGCGGACCGAAGATCCGAACGCAGATGGAGGCGTTCCGCGCACCCCCACCCGAGGCGGCCGACTGACGGGTTCTTAGCCCGGCCAGCCGGCGGCGGGCCGTACGTTACCGACGATATTGCCTGCGGCGTTCGGCACCGGACGCTCCAGATACGATGCCAGCACGGCGCGCGAGTCTGGTGACGTCTCGGCGTAGCGATCCAGAAGCGCCGCCATCGCCGTCTCGGCGGCGCGGCCGGCGCCGTCGTCGATCTTCAACGCGATTCCCAGGCCCAGGTGCGGCAACGCCGCGGCCTGAACGCCTTCGGCGCCGCCCTTGACGGCCGCCGCGCCCTCGAAGGCCGCGACGACGGCGGTATCGAACCGGCCGGCGCCGGCAAGCAGGTGCGGGTGAGCGGCAATGGCGCCGAGGATCCGCCGCGCCGCCGCAGCACGGGACGAGGATTGCGAGCCGGGATCGGCGAGCCCGGCCATCGCGCGGGCGATGGCGACCAGCGGGAGCGCGAATGTCGGCACGCCGCAGCCATCGATCGCCCAGCCGACACTATCGGAACCGATGCCGCCCATTTCCGAGAGGGTTGCGAGGACGCGCCGCTGTACCGGGTGGTCGGGGCGTTCATAGCCTGCCGCCGGCTCATCCATGTGCAATGCCGTTGCCAGAAAACCGGCATGCTTGCCGGAGCAATTGTTGTGCAGCCGCGACGGCGTTTCCCCGGCACGGGCCATGCGCCGCGCTTCGGAGTCGCTCATCGGGGGATGCGCCCCGCAGGCCAGGTCGTCGGCGCCGAGCCCCATGCGCGTGAGCCAACGGTCGACACGTCCCACGTGATCCGGCTCGCCGCCATGGGACGCGCAGGCCAGGGCAAGCTCGGCATCCGTGACCGCGAACCGCTCGGCGGCGCCGGTTTCGATCAGCGCCAAAGCCTGCAGCGGTTTGACCGCCGAACGCGGAAAGATCGCGCGTTCGACGTCTCCCCAGGCGGCAACGATTCGCCCATCGGCACCGACCACTGCAGCCGCGGCCCGGTGGCGGCTCTCGACCGCATCACCCCGCGTGACGTCGACGACGATAGGATTTCCGCTGGTCATCGGGGGTAATCGGCGCAGGCGTCGGACATCGGGACTGGCGACATTCGGGGTTCTTGGCAATCCGCATCGGTGCCGGTATGAAAGGCGATCATGTTCCGGATTTCATCGGTTGTCCCGTATTTCGTTGCCGTGGCGGTTCTTGTCGCCGCGGGGCCGAGTGCCGCCCAGCAGGGGACACTCGGTAGCTTCGGTGCCTGGAAGGCCTTCGCCGAAGGGTCCGGCAAGGACCGTATCTGCTACATCGGTGCCGAGCCCGAGAAGGAAGAGGGCAAGTACACCCGGCGCGGCGAGACCTATGTCCTCGTCAGCCATCGCCCGGCCGAGAAGATCGTCGGCGAGGTCAGCGTCGAGGCCGGCTACAGCTATCGCGGCGGCAGCGAAGTCGAGTTGTCCGTCGACGGCAAGGCGTATCGGCTGTTCACCCGCGGCAGCAATGCCTGGGCGTATGATTCGGGAGCCGACGCGGCGCTGGTGCGGGCGATGAAGGCGGGCCGGCAAATGATCATCAAGGGCACGTCGAGTCGAGGCACGCTTACCACCGATACGTACTCGCTGACAGGCTTCACCGCCGCGTTCGAAGCCGCGCGCAAGGCCTGCCGCCGCTAAGTGCGGCTTGCGAATCGGCCTTCGACTGTCCAAATTCATTTCTAGACCCTTCGAAGCGGTCCGATTCGGAGCGAAAGACCGATGACCACGTTCGTTCGATTCATCGCCGTTGTTGCGATTGTCGCCTTTGCCGCGGGCCCGGCCACGGCCGGATCGGGGGAGTACACCAACATCGACGCCGCCCAGGTGCGGGCGTTGATCGACAAGGGCGTCAAGGTCATCGACGTGCGGCGTGTCGACGAGTGGCGGGACACGGGCGTCATCGAAGGGGCGGCACTGATCACCGCATTCGATGCTCGTGGACGCTTCAATCCGGACTTTCCGACCGCCCTCGCTGCCGCAGTCAAGCCGGACGAGGACGTCGTCTTGATCTGCCGCACGGGCGGCCGATCGCGGGTCATTTCGGAGCTGCTGACCGAGCGCGCCGGATACACGCATATCTACAACGCGACCGGCGGCATGATGTCGTGGATCGCCGACGGCAACCCCGTTGCTCCGTGCCCGAACTGCTGAGCTCGACCCCCGAACCGCGATGAGCGACCAGCGCGTCAACGTCGTCGGTCTCGACCGCGGCGAGCTTGCCGACTCCCTGGCTGTTGTTGGCGAGAAACCGTTCCGCGCCAAGCAGATCTGGCACTGGATCTATCACCGAGGCGCGCGCGACTTCGCGGAGATGACGACGCTCTCCAAGGGTCTGCGGGAGACCCTGGCCGAGAGATTCACTGCCGCCCGCCCGGCAATCGCCCGCGAACAAACCTCGGACGACCGATCGCGCAAGTGGCTGTTGCGCTTCGCCGACGGCAACGAAGCCGAGGCGGTGTTCATCCCCGAAGACGACCGCGGCGCTGTGTGCATCTCGTCCCAGGTCGGCTGCACGCTGACCTGCACCTTCTGCCACACCGGTACCCAGCGGCTGGTCCGCGACCTCACCGCCGGCGAGATCGTCGGCCAGATGATGGTCGCCCGCGATTCCTACGGCGAATGGCCGAGCCCCCGGGGTGAACGGCTGCTGTCCAATATCGTGCTCATGGGCATGGGCGAGCCGCTGTTCAACTACGACAACGTGGCCAAGGCGCTGCGCATCATCATGGACCCGGAGGGGATCGCCATCTCCAAACGGCGGATCACCCTCTCGACCTCCGGCGTGGTACCGATGATCCGGCAGGTGGGCGCAGACCTCGGGGTCAACCTCGCCATCAGCCTGCATGCCACCAACGACGAGCTCCGCGACGTGTTGGTGCCGATCAACCGCAAGTATCCGATCACCGAACTGCTGGCGGCCTGCCGCGACTACCCGGCGGCCAACAACGCCCGGCGCATCACCTTCGAGTATGTCATGCTGAAGGGTGTCAACGATTCGGCCGCCGATGCCCGCGCGCTGGTACGCCTGGTCGACGGCCTGCCGGCCAAGTTCAACCTCATCCCGTTCAACGCCTGGCCCGGCGCGCCCTACAAGTGCTCGTCGATCGATGCGATGACCCGGTTCGCCGCGATCCTCAACGATGCCGGCTACTCGGCACCGATCCGGGTGCCGCGCGGGCGCGACATCATGGCCGCTTGCGGCCAACTCCGCTCCGACAGCGAGCGCGAGCGGCTGAGCCGGCTGAAGGCGCGCCGCCGTGCCGGCATCGCCGACGACGACCGCAGGTCTACTGGAGTCTCCGCGGCCCATTCTTGAATTTTCGTTCAAGAATGGGCACAGTTGGTTTATGGCGCGACCCAAGGCATTCGACCGCGAAGACGTTCTCGACAAGGCGACCCAGGTCTTCTGGCTCAAAGGCTACGAGGCCACGTCGATCCAGGATCTGGTCGAGGCGACCGGCATCAACCGCGGCAGCCTTTACAACACCTTCACCGACAAGGCCGGATTGTTCGGTGCCGTGCTCGGCCGCTACACGGACCGGTCGCCGGCACGCACGCTCGTCGCCAACGCCGACGACGGTCCGCCAAGGGCGACCATCGAGGCGTTCTTCGCCGACCTCGTCCACATCGGCGCGGCCGATCCGGAGCGGCGTGGCTGCCTGCTGACCAACACCGCCGTCGAATTGGCGCCGGTGGATGCCGAGGTGGCAGCGTACGTGCGAAGAGCGTTGGCCGTTATGGAAGACGCCCTTGCCCGCCTCGTTGAACGAGGGCAATTCACCGGCGAAATCGGACCGTGAAAGGATGCGCGTTCGGTAGCGCGTCATCTGCTCGCCGCCGCCCAGGGTCTCAGGGTCATGGCCAAGATCGGCTATGACCGGACGGCACTTCGCGACATCGCCGATCACGCCCTCGCCGTTCTCGATTGATCCGCCCCGTCGTGGCGGAAAAGCCCCTGCAAAGGGATTAACGGCCGCGCTCCCTGTTTCTATGTTGGGGGTGTTATAGAACGATCATTCCAAAATATCACATGAGGGAGCCGGCCGATGAGCCTCCAAGACGACATCGCGGATTTCATTCAGCAAGCGGCATCGCGGATTCCCGAGGACATCCGCCTGGTGATGAAAAGCGCCACCGAGACTCTGGCGGCCAGCGGAGTCGCCGAACTCGGCCCCAAGGTCGGGGACAAGGCGCCCGGCTTTTCCCTGCCCAACGCCCGCGGCCAGACCGTCGACATCGCGGACAAGCTCAAGGACGGCCCCGTCGTGGTCAGTTTCTACCGCGGCGGCTGGTGCCCCTACTGCAATCTCGAACTTCGCGCGCTGCAGCAAAAGCTGCCCGAAATCGAGGACCTTGGTGCGTCGCTGGTCGCGGTCTCGCCGGAAACGCCCGACCACTCGCTGAGCACGGCGGAAAAGAACGAGCTCAACTTCGAGGTGTTGAGCGACGTCGGCAACTCGGTCGCCCGCGACTTCAATCTGTTGTTCGAGGTCGCCGAGGAGCTGCGGCCCATCTACGACAAGTTCGGCATCGACATCCCCGGCTACAACGGCGACGATACGTACGAACTTCCGATGCCGGCGACCTACGTGATCGACACCGACGGCACGGTCCTGCATGCGTTCGTCGATGCCGACTACACCAAGCGGATGGAACCCGACGACATCGTCGCCGCATTGAAGCGCCGCAAAGGCTGAACGTTCCCGCGAGGACGCGAAATCACATGGCCGACACGCCCACCCCTGCCGACGCCCAAGCCGAAAAGCGCATCCTGTTCTTCGCCGATCCGATGTGCTCGTGGTGCTGGGGATTCTCGCCGGTCATCCGGGCGATCTCCGAGAGCTTCGGCGACCAGGCACGGATACGCCTGGTCGTCGGCGGCCTGCGCGCCGGCGAGACGAAGGCGATGGACGACAAATCGAAGTCCTACATCCGCCACCACTGGGAGCAGGTGCAGGAAAGCACGGGGCAGCCGTTCAGCTACGACTTCTTCGAACGTGACGGTTTCGTGTACGACACCGAGCCGGCCTGCCGGGCGGCGGTGACCGTTCGCAGCGCCAAGCCGGAAGCGACGCTGGACTACTTCGAAGCGGTGCAGCGGGCCTTCTATGTCGACGGCGCGGACACCACCGATGCGGACGCGCTGGCCCAACGCGCCGAGTCCGTCGGCGTCGAACCGGACGTGTTCACCACCCTGTTCCAGTCGCCCGAGATCGTCTCCGCGACCCGGGCGGATTTCTCGCTTTCGCATTCGCTGGGTGTTCCGGGCTTCCCCACCGTGGTCGTTGCGACCGGCCAGCAACTGGCGCTCCTGACCAGCGGCTACGCGCCGTTCGAGGCGCTCAAGCCCCCGCTGGAGGCGTGGCTGGCGAGCTGAGCCAGAACCCGGGCGGCCTTGTGCGCCGGCCCCATTTCCCTATACTCCGCCGCCCGTTACCCCCATTCCGAATACGGGAACAAGCGCCATGACCGGCGATGTGAACAAGGTCGTCCTCGCCTATTCCGGCGGGCTCGACACCTCGGTGATCCTGCGCTGGCTGCAGGACACCTACGGCTGCGAGGTCGTCACCTTCACCGCCGACATTGGCCAGGGCGAGGAGATCGAGCCGGCGCGGGCCAAGGCCGAGATGATGGGCGTCCGCGAGATCTTCATCGACGACCTCCGGGACGAGTTCGTCCGCGACTACGTCTTTCCCATGTTCCGCGCCAACGCGATCTACGAGGGCACGTATCTGCTCGGCACCTCCATCGCCCGGCCGCTGATCGCCAAGCGCCAGATTGAGATCGCCGAACGGGTCGGCGCCGATGCCGTCGCCCACGGCGCTACCGGCAAGGGCAATGACCAGGTCCGCTTTGAGCTGACCTATTACGCGCTGAAGCTCGATATCCGGGTCATCGCGCCGTGGCGGGAGTGGGACCTGACTTCGCGCTCGCGGCTGATCGAGTACGCCGAGGCGCACCAGATTCCGGTACCCCGCGACAAGCGCGGCGAGGCACCGTTCTCGCAGGACGCCAACCTCCTGCACATCTCGTCGGAGGGGAAGGCGCTGGAAGACCCCTGGGAGGAGCCGGACTACGAGTTGATCCTCACGCGCATGGTGACGCCGATGGCGGCGCCCGACAGGCCCACCGACGTGACCATCGACTTCGAAGCCGGCGACCCGGTGGCGGTCGACGGCGAGCGGTTGGGGCCGGCGGATCTGCTCGCGCGGCTGAACGACCTTGGCGGCGCCAACGGCGTGGGATGCACCGACATCGTCGAGAACCGCTTCGTCGGTATGAAGTCGCGCGGCGTCTACGAGACGCCGGGCGGCACCATCCTGTTCCAGGCCCGCCGGGCGATGGAGAGCCTGACCCTCGACCGCGGCGCCCAGCACCTCAAGGACGAGCTGATGCCCCGCTACGCCGAGCTCGTCTACAACGGCTTCTGGTTCGCGCCCGAGCGCGAGATGCTGCAGGCGGCCATCGACGCCGCGTCCCAGCGCGTCACCGGCACCGTGCGCCTCAAGCTCTACAAGGGCAACGTCATCGTCACCGGGCGGAAGTCGCCCAACAGCCTTTACAGCGAAGATATCGCCACCTTCGAGGCAGACAGCGTCTACGACCAGCGTGACGCCGAGGGTTTCATCAAGTTGAACGCGCTCCGGCTGCGGCTCGCCGGCGGCGAGGACTGAGGTCGCCTAAGGATCGCCGATGCGCGCGGTGCTGCAACGGGTGAGCCGGGCCACGGTGTCCATCGGCGGCGACGAGACCGCGCGCATCGGCCCGGGACTTGTTGTCCTGGTCTGCGTCGAGGACGGCGATGGCCAAGCCGAGGTCGATCTGTTTGCCCGCAAGATCGCTGCCATGCGCATCTTCGAGGACGACGCCGGCAAGATGAACCGCTCACTCGTCGACGTCGATGGCGCAGCGCTGGTGGTCAGCCAGTTCACCCTCGCCGCCGATTGGCGCCGCGGAAACCGCCCGAGCTTTTCCGGCGCCGCCCGTCCCGAGGTCGCCGAGCCGCTCTATCAGATGTTCTGCGATCGGCTTCGCGGGTCAGGCATCGATGTTGCCACCGGCGTCTTCGCCGCCGAGATGGCGATCGATCTCGTCAACGACGGTCCGGTGACCATCTGGATGGATTCGCGGGAGAGCTGATCCCTTCGGTCACTTAGCCGGCATCGGCTTCCATGCCGAGGCCAAGCGCTCGGCGTCGGCGATCTGTGCCGCGGTCAGCCTCCTTGCCAGGGCGGCGCGGTTTTCGACCGCCGCCGGGTTGCCGCCCTTGGCCGACAGCGTCAGCCACATCATCGCCTGTACCGGGTCGGGGGCGATGCCCTCGCCGCGCGCGTAGCGCATTCCGATGTGGTTCTGTGCCCGCACGTGGCCCTGCTTAGCGGCGGCGAGGAACCACTGCGCCGCCGTCTCGAGGTTCTTCGGCACACCCTTGCCGTCGCGGAACATCTTGCCGAGGTTGTACTGGGCCTTGGCGAATCCAGCCTCGCCCGCGGCGATGATCAGCGGTGCCGCGCGGTTGATGTCCTTATCGACCCCAAGGCCATACATGTACATCTTACCGAGCGTGTACTGCGACCGGCTCAGCCCGCTGTCTGCCGCCTGCTCCAGCCACCGCCGCGCCGCGTCGTAGTCCTGCTCGATGCCGTCGCCGGCAATGTGAGCGAGTGCCAGGTTGTGCTGCGCCATGGCATCGCCGTTCCAACCGGCGCGGGTCCACCACGCCATCGCCGCCTTGCGGTCGAGGGCGACTCCGCGGCCTTCGTCGTACATCACCCCGAGATTGAATTGCGCCCGGGCATCGCCGGCTTCGGCCAGCGGCTGCCATTCGGCAAGGGCGCCGGCAAAGTCCCCCCGCTGATAGGCCTGCCAGCCGGCCTTGAAATCCGCCGCATGGACGCTTGCCGAAGCGATCGCGCCGAGCAGTCCCGCCGCGACCAGAACCCTGATCTTATTGACGTGAAGCTTCGCCATTCCTGCCTCCGTCATCCCCCCAACTTCGCCAAGGCCATCACGACGCGCGGGCGGAGAACTTCTCGACCCGCGCCCGCAATGCCTCGATCAGTCCGTCGACACCCTGGCGCCGGACCAGGGCGCCGAACTCCGAGCGCTGGGTTTGCGCCATGCTGACGCCCTCGACCATGACGTCGAGGATCTTGTGACCGCTGCCGGAATTGCGCACCCGCCAGCCGGCGAGTAGCGGCGGTCCGCTGGGCCGGCCGATCTCGGTGGTCACCAGGGCGTCCTTTTCGCCGAGCGGCTGGGTCTTGACGATGCGGAACTTCTCGCCGGCGTAGCCGCCGAGGCGGCGGGTATACGTCCGCAGCACATACTCCTCGAACAGGCGCTGATATTCCGCCTGCTGGCCAGGGGACGCCTTGCGCCAAGCCCGCCCGAGGACGAACCGGCCGATGGTCTTAAGATCGAAGTTCTGACTCAGCAACGCCCGGACCTGGGCTTCGCGCTGTTCCAACGTCGTCGTCTGATTACCGAGTACGGCGATCGCCTCGTTGCCGAGGGCACCGAGGAACCTGGCCGCTTCGTCAGGAGCCGTGCCCTGGGAACTCGCCTGGCCGCCGGGAAAGGGAAAGGCGACAAGCATCAACACCAGCAACAACCGTCGCACTGCTCACGCTCCTCCGCAGTTGAGCGGGGAAGATTAGCGAGCGCAGTCCGATTCCGCCAGCCCGTGATCAGCCGAACTGGCGGTCCTACCAGCTCTCGGCGAGGATGCTGTCGACGAACGCCGGTACGATTTCGGTCGCCGGGCCGTAGACGGTGCGGGCGAACATCGTCGCGCCTTCCGATGGCTCCATATTGAGCTCGACCGTGTGTCCGTCAGTGAAGCGCCGAACGTGGGCGACGAAACCGGCTGCCGGGTAAACGTTGCCCGACGTGCCGATGGAAATGAACAGCCCGCACTGATCCAGCGCCGCGTAGATGCGGTCCATGTCGAGCGGGATTTCGCCGAACCACACCACGTGTGGACGCAGGGCGCCCGTTTCCCCGCAGGTCTCGCAGGTGTCCTCAAGGCCAAGCGCCTCAGGCCAATGGAACTGCGTCTCGCAGGCGCCGCAGCGCACCTTGTTGAGCTCGCCGTGCATGTGCAGCAGGTTCTGGCTGCCGGCCCGTTCGTGCAGGTCGTCGATGTTCTGGGTGACGATCAGCACCTCGCCCGGCCACTCGCGCTCCAGCCGCGCCAGCGCCACGTGGGCGGCATTGGGCTCGACCTCCGGAAGCGCTGAACGACGGGAATTGTAGAACTCATGGACCATCGCGGGATTGCGTGCGAACCCCTCGGGCGTTGCCACGTCTTCCAGGCTAACGCGTGCCCAGATGCCGTCGGCGTCGCGGAAGGTGTCGAGCCCGGATTCCTTTGAAATCCCGGCGCCGGTCAGGACGACGATCGAAGCGTCACCGCGGGTGTTTCCAGCCATAATGTCCGTTGCCCCCTCCTGAAGGCTCCATAATAATCCAGCGCCCCGCGCCCCTGCCATGGGAGTTTCAACTGGTCAACGTGCTGTTCGTTTGTCTCGGGAACATCTGCCGTTCGCCGACCGCCGAGGGCGTGTTCCGGGCGCTGGCCGAGCGCGAAGGATTGGGTGACCGTATCGGTGTCGACAGCGCCGGCACCCACGCCTATCACATCGGCAATCCGCCCGACCGGAGGGCCCAGGCGGCGGCGCGCCGGAGGGGGGTCGAGCTCGGCGGATTGCGGGCCCGTAGAGCCGAGTCTGAGGATTTTCGCCAGTTCGACTACGTGCTGGCCATGGACCGGGAGAATCACGCCGACCTCGCCCAGCGCTGTCCGCCGGGGTTCGAGGACCGCCTCGCGCTGTTCCTCGACTTCGCGCCCGATCTCGGACGGCGCGATGTCCCCGATCCGTACTATGGCGGCTCGGACGGCTTCGAAACCGTGCTCGACATCGTCGAGGCGGCGTCCCGGGGCTTGCTCGCGCACATCCGCGAACACCATCTCGACAGGTAGCCGATTGACAGAGGTCGAGCAGATCATCGCCCACGCCACCGGCTCGACCCCGGTACGCACAGCGGCCCTGGGTGGCGGCTGCATCGGCGACGTCCGCCGCGTCGATCTGGCCAACGGCGAAACCGTCGTCGCCAAGTTCGGCGGTTCAGGATCAGGCCTCTCCATCGAGGGCTTCATGCTGCGCCACCTCGCCGAACATAGCGTGCTGCCGGTGCCCAAGGTGCTGTACGCCGACGACGCGCTTCTTCTGATGACCTGGATCGAAACCGCCGGCGGCATCACCGCATCGGCTGAAATCCATGCCGGCGAACTGCTCGCCGATCTGCACGCGGTGACCGCAGATTCTTTCGGTTTCGAATGCGACACACTGATCGGCAGCCTGCATCAACCCAACCCGCACACGGATCGGTGGCTCGACTTCTTCCGCGATCACCGGCTGCTGTACATGGCGAACGACGCCCGTTCTTCCGGGCAACTGCCAAACCGGTTGATGGATCGAATCGAAAAGTTAGCCGGCCGGCTCGATCGCTGGATCGAGGAATCGGCGGCACCGTCGCTGATCCACGGCGACATGTGGACCGGCAACGTGCTTTGCCGCGAGGGCCGGATCGCAGGGTTCATCGATCCGGCGATCTACCATGCCGATCCGGAGATCGAGCTGGCATTCTCGACCTTGTTCAGCACCTTCGGCCGGGCGTTCTTCGACAGCTACGACCGCCGTCGGCCCTTGCGGCCAGGCTTCTTCGAGGAGCGACGCGATCTTTACAACCTCTATCCGCTGCTCGTTCACGTGCGCCTGTTCGGCCGCGGCTACGTTGGGTCGGTCGAGCGCATCCTGACCCGGTTCGGGGTCTGACCGTGCCCTCGCCCCCGCCTGTCGAGCTCGTGATCTTCGACTGCGACGGCGTGCTCGTCGACAGCGAGCCGATCTCGGCTCGGGTCATGGCGGACGCGCTCAGCGAAATCGGATACCCGGTAACCGCCGCCGACTGCATCGCCCGCTACACCGGCATCAGCATGGCGGCGGTGACGGCAATGATCGAAAACGACTGGGGGCGGCCGTTGCCCGACGGTTTTGTCGATGGGGTTCGCCAACGTGACTTCGAAGCCTTTGCCGCCGAGCTCGAGCCGGTCGCCGGAGTCGAGTCGGTGCTCGATCGCCTGGAGATTGCGAAGTGCGTCGCCTCGTCGGGCGCGCCGGAAAAGATCCGTTTCACGCTGACAGCCACGGGGCTGATCGAGCACTTCGAGCCGCATCTGTTCAGTTCGCGCGAGGTTGTGCACGGAAAGCCGGCATCAGATCTGTTTCTCTACGCCGCCCGGGAAATGGGCACAGAACCGGACTCTTGTGTGGTGATCGAGGATAGCGTCGCCGGCGTTCAGGCGGGGCGTGCCGCCGGCATGCGGGTCCTCGGATTCACCGGTGGTGGCCACGCCGGTCCCCGAATGAGAGCGCCGCTGCTCGACGCTGGCGCGGACGCCGTGTTCGACCGCATGGAAAAGTTGGCGCTGCTGCTTGGGCAGGCTGTCACGCCTTGACGCCGGCGAAGGCGACCGGGGCCGCGTCCGGGTCCAGCGGCCAGCGAGGACGGGGCGCGAAGTCCAGCGTATCGACGAGGCCTAGGCGGAGCCGTTCGATCCCTGCCCAGGCGATCATCGCCGCGTTGTCCGTGCACAGCTTCTGCGGCGGGGCGACGAGCCGCACGCCTTCGCTCGTGGCTATGTCGGCGAGGCGGCTGCGGAGGTAGGCGTTGGCAGCGACGCCGCCGGCGACAACGAGGGTGTCGCCCGTCGGGTAGCGGTCCCCGAATTCCCGGACGGCATTGACAGTGCGATCGACGAGCGCATCGCCTGCGGCCATCTGGAACGCCGCCGAAAGGTCGGCCACGTCACGCTCCGACAGCGGACCCGGCGGCAACGCTTCGGCGGCATGGCGCACCGCCGTCTTGAGACCGGAAAACGAGAAGTGGCAGCCGGGCCGGCCCTTCATCGGCCGGGGCAGGACGAACCGCGCCGGGTCCCCATCGGCCGCGGCGCGTTCCACGGCCGGTCCGCCGGGATAGCCGAGGCCAAGCATCTTGGCGGTCTTGTCGAAGGCCTCACCCAGCGCGTCGTCGATGGTGGTGCCGAGCCGGGTATACGACCCGACCCCCTCGACAACCAGCAACTGGCAGTGTCCGCCCGAAACCAGCAGCAATAGGTAGGGAAACGGGACGTCGTCGACCAGTCTCGGGCTCAGAGCGTGACCCTCGAGGTGGTTCACGGCGAGGAACGGCAGGTCGTGGACCGCGGCGATGGCCTTCGCCGTCATCACACCGACGATGACTCCGCCGATCAGTCCCGGACCGCCGGTCGCCGCGACACCGTCGAGATCGGCGAAGCCCGTTCCGGATTCGGCCATGACATCGGCAACGAGCCCGTCGAGGATTTCGAGATGCGCCCGCGCCGCAACTTCCGGAACGATGCCGCCAAACGGGCGGTGATCGTCCACCTGCGAGTGCAGGCGTTCCGCCAACACCCGGCGTTCGCCATCGACCACCGCTGCGGCGGTCTCGTCACAACTGGTCTCGATCCCGAGCACGATCATCGAAAAGGCGCTTTTTCCCGTGGCCGGCGGACTCTACTCTCTAGCGCACTCCCGACACACCCGGAACCACGCTCCGAGCCGAACCGGCCATGACCTCGACCCCGATCCGCATCGGCACCCGCGGCAGCCCGCTGGCCTTGGCCCAGACCGAAGAGACACGTCAACGCTTCATCGCCGCCCATCCCCAGCTCGGTGGTGACGACGCGGTCGAGACAGTCATCATCCGTACTACCGGCGACAAAATCCTCGACCGGCCCCTCGCCGAAGTCGGCGGCAAGGGCATGTTCACCAAGGAAATCGACGAGGCCATGCTGGACGGCCGCATCGACCTCGCCGTCCATTCGATGAAGGACTTGCCGACCTGGCTGCCGGACGGCATCGTGCTCGCCTGCGTGCTGCCGCGCGAAGACCCGCGTGACGGCTTCATCGCCCGCAGCGGCGGCGGTCTGGGCGGATTGCCCGACGGAGCTGTCGTTGGCACGTCGTCTCTCCGCCGCCAGGCGCAATTGCTGCACCGCCGGCCCGACGTCAAAGTGGTGACGCTGCGAGGCAATGTTCAGACCCGCCTGAACAAGGTCGAGGACCATACCGTCGACGCCACGCTCCTTGCCCTCGCCGGCCTGCGGCGGCTGGGTCTTACGGATGCGGTCACGGCCGTGCTCGACCCCGAGGATATGCTGCCGGCCGTCGGCCAGGGCGCCATCGGCATCACCTGCCGGACGGGCGATGACGCCGCGCGCACCGTTCTCGCCCCGTTGAACGACACGGAAACGGCGGCGCGCATCGCTACGGAGCGGGCCATGCTCACCGTCCTCGACGGGTCGTGCCGGACGCCCATCGGGGGTCTCGCTGAAATCACTGGCGACGAATTGCGGCTGCGCGGTCTCGTCGCCCGGCCGGACGGTTCAGAAGTCATCGAGACAACGCGCGCCGGCTCGCCGGAGGATGCCGAATCCATGGGCCGTGATGCCGGCGAGGAACTGAGATCCCGCGCCGGTCCCGGTTTCTTCAACGGTTCGGCGTGATGCGGCCCATGCGGGTCCTGATCACCCGCCCCGAAGAGGACGCCGCGCCGTTGGCGGCAGCACTCGGCGAACGCGGCATCGAGGTGGTCGTCGCACCCCTGATGGAGATCGTCTATTCCGACGGTCCGCCCTTGGACGTCGCCGGCGTCCAGGCGCTGCTGGCGTCCAGCGCCAACGGAGTCCGCGCGTTCGCTCGGCGCTCCCCGCGCCGCGACGTTCACGTCTACGCCGTTGGCGATGCGACCGCACGGGCCGCGGCGGACGCCGGTTTCGCCGACATCGAAGGCGCCTCCGGCGATGTGGACGCCCTCGCCGATCTGGTCTGTCAAAGGGCGGATCCGGCTGCTGGTGTCCTTCTGCACGTCGCCGGCACGGCGGTTGCCGGCGACCTGGGCGGACGGCTGGCGTCTGCCGGATTCGAGGTAAGGCGCGTCGTGCTGTACGAGGCGAAAACAGCGAGCCGGCTTCCCGAGACGATTCGAACCAGCCTGGAGACGCAGGCGGTGGACGGAGTGGCCCTGTACTCGCCCCGGACGGCAACGACCTTCGTCCGTCTCGTCGCAGACGCCGGGCTTGCCGACCGCTGCCAGTCGCTGATCGGATTCTGCCTGTCGAATGCAGTTGCCCATGCTGTTCGAGACCTCGCGTGGCGACGCATATCCGTCGCCCACCAACCCGATCAGCGGGCCATGATCGCGCTGATCGCCGAAGCGTCGTCGCAGCCCGGGTAATGTGGAAAAACCCCGGATTTTGTCTCTACACCGGCGCGGCTTCCCTGATAATCTGAGGTTGGCTTCGCCGAACGGCGGCCGCAAGCGGAAAGGCAGGGGAATGACCGACGATCCCAAGAAAGACGAAAAAGCCAAGGAAGGCGGTACTGAAACTGCCGCAGGCGCGACGGCGCCGAAGGCCGACAAGCTAGGCCCGGAACCCGCGAAAACCGAAGCCAAAGAGCCGCCGAAGGCTGAACCGCCCAAACCCGCCGGCAAGGAACCCCCGAAGACGTCGGCGGCCACGGCGACCGGTGCCAGACCATCTACGCCCCGGCGGACGAAGAAGAAGGGCAGCGGCGCGGGGATGGCCTGGACCCTGCTGGTCCTCGTCCTCATCGGTGTCGGCGGCTATTTCTCCTGGCCGCTATGGTCGCACTACGCCATCCCCTACCTGGAACCCTATTTCCCCGACATCGCCAAGGCGCCGGAGGAGGATCCGAAATTGGCCGCCCTCGACGGCCGCCTCGCCAGCCTCGAAAAACTTGCCTCCGAGCGACAAGGCGATGCGGGAGCTATCGCCGCGTTGGAGCAGGAGCGCGAACGGTTGCGCGCCGAACTGACCGCGGTGATGGGGCGCGTCGAGGAGTTGGAAAAGGCGTTGGCCGACGTCCGGCGTGTCGCCGAAGCTGCATCGCTTCCGGCCGAGGCGGCGGATGCCAGCGAACCGCTGGGGCAGCTGATGCAGCGGATCGCCGACCTCGAAGGCCGGACCGACTCTCTCGCCGGCAAGACCGCACAAGTCGCCGAGATCAGCCAGCGAATCGGTACGCTGGAGGCGTCTGCAGCGGCGGCCGGGACCTCTGCGTCGGCGGCCTCTGCGGCATCGGCGGCCGTCCTCGCGGTCGGCCAGTTGAGCGACGCCGCGGCAGGCGGTGGGTCCTTCTCGGCGAAGCTTCAGGCGGTGAAGGCGACGGCCGGAGCGGACGCCGACATGGCCAAGGCGATCGCCGAGCTGGAACCCCTCACGGCATCCGGGTCGCCGACCGTCGCCGACCTCGCCAACCGGTTCTCCACCGTGGCCGCCGACATCGTCCGCGCCGACGCAGCGTTCAGCGGCGACGGGTGGATGGAACAGGCGGCCAATCGCGTCGCGTCACTGGTCAGCATCCGCCGCACCGGGGCTCGGGCGGCCGCCGCGGGCGGCGTTGAAGCCGCCGTCGCCCGTGCCGAGGAACTTCTTGCCGGCAACGACCTCGCCGGCGCGGTCGACGCCCTGTCCGGTCTCGAGGGACCGGCGGCGGAAGCCGCCGCGGGCTGGCTGAAGGATGCCGGGTCGCGCCTCGCGGTGGAAAAGGCCGTCGCCGCGCTGCAGGTTCGGGCCGTGGCCCTCGTTTCCGGTTCGAGCCAGTAGTCCCGCCATGCGCTGGATCATTGTCCTCATTGTCCTGGGCGCCCTTTCCGCCCTTGCCGGTTGGCTGGCCGGGGAGCCGGGCGACCTGACCATCAAATGGCTGGACTACCGCATCGACTCGAATTTCGCCGTGCTGCTCGTCGTGGTCCTCGTGTTCACGGCGATCGTCGCGTTTCTCTATCGCGGCTGGCGGTCACTGCGACGGGGGCCCGGTGCGTTCGCGCGCTTCCGCGAGGGTGGCCGCCGCCGCCGCGGCTACGAAGCCCTCAGCCGCGGCATGGTCGCCGTCGCCGCGGGCGACGTGGACACCGCGCGGCGGCAGGCGCGACGGGCGGAATCCCTTCTCCAGGACCCACCATTGACCTTGCTGTTGTCGGCCCAGGCCGCCCAGCTCGACGGCGACGAGAAGGCCGCGGCGCGCTTTTTCACCGCGATGCTGGACCGGCGCGAGACCGAGTTCCTCGGCGTTCGCGGCCTGCTGACCCAGGCGATGAAACGCGAGGATTGGGACGAGGCACTAAAGCTCGCCAAGCGGGCGCATCGGCTGAGCCCGAAGAGCGATTGGGTGGTCAACACGCTCTACGACCTGCAGAAGCGCGCCGGCGAGTGGTCGGGCGCCGAGGTGACGCTGAAGGAGTCCGAGAAGCTGAAACTGCTTCCGGCCTCCAACGCGCGGCAGAAACGCGCCCAGATTCACCACAACATGAGCCTGGCCAGCAAGGGACCGGAGGCGATCAAGTACGCCCGCAAGGCGCAAAGCGAAGACCCGTCATTCGTGCCGGCGGTCGTTCGCCACGCCGAGATTCTGATCGAGATGGGCCGTCACCGCCGCGCCGGCGGCGTCATCGAATCGGCATGGGAACGGGCACCGGATCCCGCCCTCGCAGAAGTCTACTGGTCGGCGCGCAAGGTGGAGGACGCGGTGCAGAAGGTGCAGGCGGCACAACGTCTCGCCCGCCACAATTCCAACCATATCGAAAGCCGTATGGCCGTCGCCGTCGCCGCGCTCGAGGCCCGGCTCTGGGGCGAAGCCCGCGCCCAGCTCGAACCCATCGCCACCGAAGATGCCCCGCCGCGGGTGTGCCGGTTGATGGCGGAGCTGGAGGAGGCCGAGCACGGCGATCTGGCGCGGGCACGGATGTGGCTGATGCGCGCCGCGGGAGATTCCTACGCTCCGGAGATGTCATCACCGGTGCCGCAGGCGGCGATCGCCGCCGACTGACGTTGCCGCGTCCCCGTCGCCCGCACGCTATGAGAACGGTTCAATCCGCCCGGACAATGCGCTAAACAGGGGCGCCGCTGCCGCCTTAGCTCAGTGGTAGAGCAACTGATTCGTAATCAGTAGGTCCGCGGTTCGAATCCGCGAGGCGGCACCACCCCTACTGAGCCCCGCTAGAGAGACGTATCGACGGTGACGAGGACGGCGTCGCCGGCATCTTCACTGATGGAATAGCCCTGCAGGCTGTCGGCGTCGGTGTTGCGCACCGTCACGTCGACCGATTTCTCGCCGCCGAAAGTGATGATCGCGTCCTTGCCCTTCTGCACGATGGTGATGTCGTCGATCGAAAACTCATCGCCGCGGAACAGCAAGGCATCGCCGGCGAGGAAATCTTCGACGCGGTCGGAACCGCCGCCGGCCTCGAACACGAACGTGTCGTCGCCGCGCCCGCCGGTGAGCAGGTCCCGGCCGGCGCCGCCTTCGAGCACGTCGTCGCCCTCGCCGCCGTAGAGCCGGTCGTCCCCGGTACCGCCCTCCAGCACGTCATCGCCGCCATGGCCGTAGAGCCGGTCCTTGCCACTGCCGCCGAGGATGGTGTCGCCGAACAGGTTGGTACCGTGGACCGTATCTCTACCGGCGCCCGCGTCGATGGCCTCGACACCGTCCATCATGGTGATGCGCAGGAAGTCGAGGGCGTCGTTCAGGCCCGAGCCGGTGATGATGCGGCCTTCCTCGCCGGCGATCTTGATCGCCTCGATGTCGCTGAAGTCGGGGCGGCCGGTGAAATAAATGTCGCCGTCGGAGAGGATGGTATCGAAGCCGTCGCCGCCGGAGATCTTGTCCCGGGCATCGTCGATGCCGGAGACGATGAAGGTGTCGTCGCCCGCGCCGCCCCGCAAATCATCCCGCCCGGCGCCGCCGGTCAGTACGTCGTCGCCATCCTCGCCGTAGAGCCGGTCGTCGCCGGTGCCGCCGCGCAGATCGTCGTCGCCGCCGCCGCCGTAGAGCTTGTCCTTGCCGGCACCGCCGTCGATGAGCTCGCCGTCCGCCGTGCCCCTGACGGTGTCCTTGCCACCACCGGCGTCGACGACGCCGATGTTCTCGAAGGTGGTCTGGGAGAAGTCGAGGTTGTCGTTGCCGCCGGTTCCGAGGATCTCGCTCTCGGTTTCGCCGCCGTCGATGACCTCGATCGAATCGCCCTTGGAAAACCGGGTGAGCGTGATGTCGCCATCGTCTCCGGAAACGATGCGGTCGGTGCCGTCGCCGCCGGAGATCTTGTCGCGGGCGTCGTCGGCGCCCGAGACGACGAAGGTGTCATCGCCCGCGCCGCCGCGCAGGTCGTCCCGTCCGGCGCCACCGGTGAGCACGTCGTCGCCGTCCTCGCCATAGAGCCGGTCGTCCCCGGTGCCGCCCCGCAGATCGTCATCGCCGTCGCTTGTCCCCCTGACGGTGTCCTTGCCGCCGCCCGCGTCGATGCCGCCGATGTTCTGGAAGGTGGTCTGGGAGAAATCGAGATTGTCGTTGCCGCCGGTGCCGCGGATGTCGCTCTCGGTGGCGCCGCCGTCGACGACCTCGATGGAGTCACCTTTGGCGAGCCGGTTGAGCGTGATATCGCCGTCGACTGCGGCGACGATCCGGTCCGTGCCGTCGCCGCCCAGCAGCCGGTCGCGGGCATCATCGGCGCCCGAAACGACGAACGTGTCGTCGCCCGCACCGCCCCGCAGCTCATCCCGGCCGTCGCCGCCGGTGAGCACGTCGTCGCCGTCCTCGCCGTAGAGCCGGTCATCGCCGCTTCCACCGCGCAGGTCGTCGTCGCCGCCGCCGCCAAAAAGCCGGTCCTTGCCGCCGCTGGCGGCGATCACCTCGTCGCCTTCGGTGCCGCGCAGATTGTCGTTGCGGCCCGTGCCCTCTGGTCCGGCGATGCGGTCCGGATCGTCGCCGAGAATGGTAGTCTCCACGGTTGCCGCGTCGCCGATCTCCGCACCCTCGGCAGACCGGATCGACACCGAGAACGTCTCGCCCCCTTCGCGGGCGGTGTCGCCGCTGATGGCGATGGCGATCGTCGCCGACGTTTCGCCGGCGGCGATGGTCACCGAGCCATCGTCGGCGGTCCAGCGGACGACGACGTCGCTCGCCGAAGGTGCATCCAGCGTCACCGTATAGGTCACCGCGGCGGTGCCGGCATCGCCCTCGGCAACGGCGGCCGGGCCGGAGAGGGAGACAACGGGCACGACCCCCGCGGGAGCCGGCCCGCCGCCAGGCAATTCACCTGCGCCGGGTTCGAGGTTCCCAGCGGCGTCCTGACCGTCCGCGTTGGCATCCCGCCGGGCGTCGCCGCGTGCGGTGGCCGTTCCCGATGGTGCCCCGCCACCGGGTGCCGAGGGAACGTCGATGTCGGCACCACCGGGGCGTCCGCCGGTATAGTCACCGCCGACCACCGGCCCGGGTCCGCCGGGACCGGCTTCGATCCCGGTGTCGGGTCCGGCATCGGTAACGAAGGCTGCCTCGTCGAAATCCAAGCCGTCCTGCAGCCCATAGTCGTTGGCCCGGCCATGGGTCAGCGGGAGCCGTGCGAGCGTCGGTCCGAAAAGGTCGACCACCGTATCCTCGTCGACGATGCCGAACGGCACGGGCGGCTCGTCGAATCCACCGATCACGATCTTCTGAAACACCGCACCCGTGGTGAAGGCTCCGGCGGGGTTGCCGATGGCTGCGACGCCGGCACCGCCCTCGGCGGATTCCACGGCGACAACGGTCAAACCTTCATCGCCACCGACGTCTATGCCGATCTGGCCGCTGGCGAGGCCGATCGAGGCCATCGGCGTCTCGATCACTGTTGCCACCGGCTGGGCGATGGTCCCTGTCCCTTCGACGACGGAGAACCGGCCGCCAATGGCGAACAGAGATACCGAATCCGCGCCGGCGATCGCCTCGTCCAGAACGGCACGGCCCGAACTGTCCATGGAGAACGACGTCTCGTCCGCGAGGATCACGCCGACGGACCCGTCGGGGCCGGTCTCCAGAACGTCGCCGCCATACAGGTCTGTCTCGCCGGTGACCGGTTCACGCGAGCCATCGGCGCGGAGGACAGTTGCAGTGCCCTCCGCAGCGGTGATCCGGCCGACGACGGCGCCACTCCCGGTCCCGGCGCCGGCAGCACCGGCAAGGCGCGCGGCGATGTCACCGGGAATCCGGGCACCGTCCGCCGAGACCAGATCCGGTCGTGGCCCGTCACCGAAGAACCCGTCGACGACGACACGCGTGCCGTCCGGACCGGTCAGCATCAGATCGTCGCCAACCCGAGCGAACGCGGCGGTGTCGAAGGCAACGCCCGCCGGCAGCGCCACGCTCCCGTCGGCGCCGACGTCCACTGGGATCGCCGTCGCCGTCCCGGACGTCGCGCCGGGTCCGTGGGGAGGCGCGGGCGTACTCATCGACGCCCTCCGTTGGCCGCCACGGTTCGAAGATCACCGATCATCGCGATCGGTCCTCACGGCAGTCCGAGCAGCTCGAGCTGCCATTCCAGGTCATCCTCGGACATCGGGTATCCGCCCTTGGCGTCCGCCTTGACCAGCTTCTTCGCCGGCACCTTGGCGATGTCCTTCTGCAATGTCTGCGCAGCGGCCATGGCCAGCCCGGCCTTCCACGCCAGCGCGACCAGCGGCTTGGCGTCGGCGGTGGCGATCAGCCGCTTGACCTGAGCGAAACGCGCGCCGGTCAGCACGGCAAGTCCAGCGGCGGCGAAAGCACTGTCGCCCTTGTTGATGGATTTCGAGACCGCCTTGGCCGTGAGCTTGCCGGCCTCCTCCATTTCCTTCGCCCGGCGGAACACGGGGTCGTGCTCGTCTTCGTCTTCGTCTTCGTCGGACGCCTCCGCAGCGTCTTCGCCGCTTTCGGCAGCGACGGCCTCGATCTCCGAAGCGTCGAGTTCGCCCGCTTCAATTCGCTCGTCTACCACGGTACGGACCTGCTCCAGCGCCGCCGGCGGCAGGTCGTCCCGCTTCATCAGCATGTCGACCATCTTGTTGGCAACGAAACGGGCGAGCCGGATGGCCGCGTCGTCGGGCAGCTTCGGCCGGCGGACGAGGGGCGCGTGCCACAGCTTGACCTTCGGCGCCCGGTCCAGGATACGGTCCAAGGTCTCTTCCTGGATCTGCGCCGACGGATTGGCCAGCATGTCGGCGATGGCTTCAGTGTCGTCGCTGGCGGCAACGGCGTCGCAAACCTCGGCGCTGAGACCCGAGCGGCGGGAGATTGCCCGCAGCGCGCCGAACACCGGATCGGCGGCGATGATGGCGAGGATGTCGTCGTCGGTGAGCACCGGCGAGTTCTCCAGCACCGGGCCGGCGACGACGATCTCGATGTCGCGGGCGAGGCGGCGGATCACCTCGGGCGGGGCGTCGGCAACGTCCTTGAGCGCCTCGGCCAGCACCTGGCGCACCCGGGTGGCGCGGTCACGGGCCAGTTTCTCCAGGGCTTCGTAAGTCAGCTGGCGCACCTTGTCCTGCTCGCGGTCAGTCAGCCCCGGCGCCAGGCGGGCAATCTTTCCCGCCAGGTCGACGCGCACGTCCTCGGACTCGTCGTCGGTGAGCAGCAGGTCGGCCAGCCGCGGCGTCGCCTCGTTGGCGGCGATGGCGCGGCGCACCTCGGGCTCGCCGTCCTCGGCAAGGAAATAAAGGATCTCCTGTTCGATATCGGGGCGGGCCGCCAGAGTACGCCGCACCTCGGGATCGGTGCTCCGCGCCAGGGTTTTGGCCCGTTCGTAGGTGATCGGCTTGTTCTTGGAAACCGCTGTCATCGGAACTGTTTCGAGGTGGAGTCGAGAGAAGATGTACTGCGTGACCGTGTCAGTTTTGCGTCGAGCTGCCGGCGATTTCGCGCCAGACGCCCCGGTTGCCCACCCATTCGTTGGTCTCGGACAGGATCGGACGGCACGCCACCACCACCCGGGCCTCGCCGCCGTCGGCGCGGCGCAGCGCCAACTCCACGTCCCGCAACGGCTGCTCGCTGAGGAACGGCAGCGGCGAATAGGCGTCGGCGTTGACGACAATTTCCTCGGGGCGGTGGCCCATCAGGTCGGCGGAGCGAAAACCCAGGGTTCCCGACGGCGAGACGAAGCTGAACGTTCCGTCGGCCCCAACCTCCCAGACGAAGTCGTTGGCGACCTCGGCCAGGTCCTTGTAGCGCTCTCGGGACGCCACCAGCGCGGCGCGCAGGTTGCGTTCCAGGGTCATGTCGCGGACCAGCACGGCGAGGTGACCGTCGAACACCTCGGGCACCACGGAAACATCGAGCACCACCGTCCCGCGGGTGCCGCGAAGGGCCACAGTTCCCGCAGTGATCGAGCCTTCTTGCACGGCACGCAGCACCAGCGCCGGGACTTCCGGAGCGCCGCCGTGGCGGAGCAGGGTCTCCGGGGTAATTCCCTTGGTGTTGGCAGCGAGCACGGTGCCGTCGCGCCCTACCAGCAGCGCCGCGTCGGGATAGCCGGCGAGGAACCGCTGTGCCGAGCCGTTGGTCCCGCCATTGGACTTCGAGGTCTTTTCGGACATCGCCCGCCTCATCTCGTGACAGTTGGCAACAGGTCGCCAGACCACGCGGCGGCGGGATCACCCGCCGCCAAGTCGTTCTTTATACACGACGTTTAGGGGACTTCCCAGTGAGGGGCAGAACCTGGCGGAGCTACCGCTCGTCGATCGGCACGTAAGGCCGCACCGCGTCGCCGACGTAGCGCTGGCGCGGGCGGTCGATGCTCTGGCCGGGGCCTTCGATCATTTCCTTCCACTGGGAGATCCAGCCGACCGTGCGGCCGAGGGCGAACAGGGCCGGGAACATAGCGGTCGGGAAACCCATGGCCTGGAGCATGATGCCGGAATAGAAGTCGACGTTGGGGAACAGCTTGCGCTGCATGAAGTAGTCGTCCTCGCGGGCGATGCGTTCCAGCTCCAGCGCCAGCTCGAACAACGGTTCATCCTTCTTGTCCAGCTCCTCGAGCACTTCGTGACAGGAATCGCGAAGGACCATCGCCCACGGATCGTAGTTCTTGTAGACCCGGTGGCCGAAGCCCATCAGCCGGAACGGATCGTCCTTGTCCTTGGCGCGCTTGATGAAGGTACCGATGCGCTCCTTCGACTCGATCTCATTCAGCATCTGCAGTACCGCCTCATTGGCGCCGCCATGGGCGAGTCCCCACAACGATGCGACACCCGCGGCGACGCAGGCATAGGGATTGGCCCGGCTGGAACCGGCGATGCGTACGGTGGCAGCCGAGGCGTTCTGCTCGTGGTCGGCATGCAGCACCAGGAACCGGTTCATCGCCCGCGCCTGGACGGGCGTCACCACATAGTCCTCGCACGGCACCGAGAAGGCCATGTGGAGGAAATTGGAGGCGTAGTCGAGGTGGTTCTGCGGGTAAATGAACGGCTGGCCGATGGAGTACTTGTAGGCCATCGCGCAGATGGTCGCCATCTTGGCAATGATGCGATGGGTCGCGAGCGTCCGCGCGTCGGGATCGGAGACGTCCGTGGCCTCGTGATAGAAGGCGCTCAGCGCGCCGACGGTGCCGACCATCACCGCCATCGGATGGGCGTCGCGGCGGTAGCCGTCGAGGAACGTCTTCATCTTTTCGTGGACCATCGTGTGATAGGTGATGATCTCGTCGAACTCTTTGAGATCGTCCCGGCTCGGCAAACGCCCGTAGAGCAGCAGGTAGCAGATCTCGAGGAACGACGCCTGCGCCGCCAAGTCTTCGATGGAATAGCCGCGGTGCAGAAGCACGCCGAGATCGCCGTCGATGAAGGTGATCTCGGAGTCGCAGCTGGCCGTCGAGCGGAACCCAGGATCGTAAGTGAAATAGCCTGTATCGCGGTAAAGCCGCTGGACGTCGATGACCTTCGGACCGTGCTGGCCACCGAGCACCGGTAGATCGATTTGCCGGCCGTCGGCGTGGAACGTCAGTGTGACTTTTTCGTCTTCGGCCGGGGTGAGCGTTTCGAGGTCGGGAAGCGCACGGTTCACGGCAATGAATCCTTCCGAGGGGGGCGCGAGGACAGATTCGTTCGTTGCGGACGTGCAGATTGGAGGTTCGGCGGGATCATTTCAAGACCGACCATCGGGCAGCGCCAACTGATCGAGCAGGGGCATCCGACATTCGTGCGCTTTCTGGCGCGGTTTTCGCTTCTGGCCTGCCGGACGGACGGGTATCTTCGGAGCCTCCGCCGGAAGGCCGAAACGGCGGACCTGCACATCAAAATCAAACCGAACGAGGGAGTGCGTGATGGCGGTCTTTTCAGCCCTGCTCGATGTCGACGTACCTACTGCCCTGGAAGCCGATCCGTCGGGCAAAAACCCGGCTTTCGAGATAGCGTTCACGGCCGACGGCGAGATCCCCTTTCCGCAGGTCGTCATCCACGACCAAGGCCGCCAGCACCTGATCGTCGGCGACGCCATCCGGTTGTCCGGCGCCGATGACACCGGTCACCGCTACATCGCCAATGTTTCCGCTGATCTTTTCCGCCCCGGCCAGGTCACCGTCCAGATCGAGGGGTGCCGCAAGGCCGACATCCGCGAGGCCGGCGGCGGCGACTGGGTGAAGGAGTTCCGTCCGCTCACCGTAGCTGCACCGAAACGGGCGGCCCCCCGTCCCCGCGCCGTGGGTGCGCCGAGCCCGGACACGGTCAAGGTCTATTTCGGCATCCACAAGCACATGCACCAGCCGTACTACAACACCACCGACACCACCTACTGGGACGGCGAGAAGGAGAGCATCTTCGGCTCGCGCTGGGGCAACTACACCGATTTCGTGCCGGCGGCGGTGCGCCAGTACATCGACGGCGGCTTGCCTCATGGCGGGCTGTCGACGAGCTGGAGCGGCTCGCTCATCGAACAGCTTGACCGCTGCAACGACGAGGGACTGTGCGGCGGGTGTTTCCGCGACTGGAACGCGTCGCTCCGGGGCATTGCCGGCGAAAAGACCGCCCTTGGCAACCCGCGCGTGGACTTCACCGCCTTCGGGTTCTTTCACCCGTTGATGGCGCTGATCCCGCACCGGAACATCGTCAAGCAGATCGAGTGGCACCGCGGGGCCATCTGCGACGCGTTCGGCGTCGAAGCGTCGACGGTGCTGTTCCCGCCCGAGACCGCCTTCCATGTCCGGATGATTCCGGCCCTCCTGGAGGCCGGCATCGACGCGGTGATCTATGACACCATCCACCGGTTCCGGACGTGCCGCGACTATCCCTACGCCGGAATCAATGAAGGCATGCTGCCGCCGAACCCGGCCGAGCAGGCCAATCCGGCTGCGGACGATTGGCTGCAGCTTCACAACATCTGGGCCGGCTCGCAGATCGCCCCGAGCCTTCTGCGCCCGGAATACGTCGCCTACACCGATCCGGACGGCAACACCCACAAGATCATCGCCGTACCGGCGGAACGCTATATCGGCAACGAGGACGCGCGCGGCGGCTACGGCGCTCTGCAGTATCCCGACGTGCTCGGACAGGTTTACAACTCGATCGTCGATTCCGGCGACTACGACCCCAAGCACCCGCCATTCTTCCTTCTCCATTCGGACGGCGACAATCATGGCGGCGGCGCCGACAGCTATTACAAGCACAACACCGGCGAGTTGGTCCGCTGGCTGAACATCGATCCGCGGTTCGAGCTGATGTCGATCCGCGACTACCTCCAACAGTTTCCGCCGGATCCCGCCAATGCGGTTCACATCGAACCGGGATCGTGGGCCGGCGCCGACAACGGCGATCCGCAGTTCATGAAGTGGTTCAGCCGCTACAACGAGCCCTATTCACCCGACCTGAATTCGTGGGCCGTGCTGACCGCGTTCCAGAACATCGTTCATACGCTGGAAGACGCCGACCCGGGAGCGCCTGCATTGGCGGACGCCACACGCCTGATGTTGACGGCCGAAACCAGCTGCTATTGGTATTGGACCGGCCAGCATGTGTGGGACCAGCAGGTCACCGATGCAGCCAACGTCGCCTACGACAAGGTCGGCAAGGCGGCCGAAGCGCTGGCCCGGAAGGGCGGCGACCGCACCGGACCGACCATTTTCGCGCCGTGGGTGACACCGGAGAACCCCGGGGGCAAGAAGTGGGGGCAGGGATGCCTGGAGGATGCGCCCCGCGAAGGCACCGTGCACACGTTCGTCCACGACGTTTCCGGTCTCAAGCGGGTCGATCTGGTCTTGCGAGCGGATGCAGGCGAAACGCGGATTGCCATGCAAGACCGCGGCGCATATCCGTCGGAAACCGGATCCCGGGTGACGGCGAACTACTTCACCGCCCAATTGCCCGTCGGTGCGGGGGACGTTCGCTACTACATCGAGGCTGAGGACGGGAAGGGCAATGTCGCACGCGGCAGCCTGGAACGGGTGTTCCTCGCCTGATGGTTCTTAGGGCTTGCGGTTGAAGAATGAGGTTGAACATTGACGCTCCGGTAGGACACCATAGTCCCCGGGGACCGTGTTCATGCGCTTCTACCTGATCGCCGCAATCGCTCTCACCGTTTTCGCCGAGCCGGCGTTTTCCGGCGACGCGGATCGCGGCCGGATGGTCGCCTCGCAGGCCGGGTGCCCGGCCTGCCACGGCCCGAGCGGCATCAGCGGCGATCCGATGGTTCCCAACCTCGCCGGTCAGACCGAGAGCTACCTGTCCCAGCAACTTCGGCGGTTCCGCGCGCCGCCGAGCGATGAGTTGGCGGCCACCTGGGCGCCCCACCGAAGCGATCACACGATGAACGCCAAGGCGGGCGCCCTTTCGGATCACGATGTCGACGATCTTGCGGCGCACTATTCGGCGCTGCCCTGCGGTGGTCCGGTCAGTGGCCCCGAACCTGCGGCATTGGATTCAGCGCCGGCCTGCCTGTGGTGCCACGAGTCCGAGGACAAACGCCGTCAGATGCATGCACCTTTGCTTTTCGGGCAGAAGCGCGACTATCTCGCCCGCCAGCTTCGCCTGCTCCGAGCCGCGGCGCGGGGTCATCACGGCCTTGAAGCCGACCGGGGCCACCCCGATATGAACCCTCAGGCCGTACGACTGACGATCCAAGAAATCGACAAACTGGCCGACTATCTGTCGAAGCGAAACTGCCGCTGATCGGTAGCGGGTTCAGGCGCGATCACGCGGGCCATGTGCAGAGCGCTATGCTGCACTGCAAAAAAATGGGTTTACCGCATGCGTCAATTTCCTTACGCTTCGATGACGGATTTCGGTCGGCACACCCCAAAACGGCCCGTAATGCGGCCCGAAGCCCAGTACATTCGGTGCCGGCTCCGACCTTCAACCCCGGACCCGTAAGGTTTTCGACTATGTCGGACAGGAAAGCCCGAACCACCAAGATGGACACACTCTTCGAGCAGATGTCGGCCGTGCTCACGGCCCTCCAGGACAACTCGCTGACGCCCAAGGAAAGCGAGGAAATCCTCGAAGAGCTCCATGATCGCTGCGCTCTGCTGCGCGCCGGTTCGAACGGCAAAGGGGTTTCCGTACCAGCGCGTGGCGAGGCGCCTTCCGCGCAGCTCGATCAGCCGCAGGCGTAGAGACCGTGTTCCGACAACCTGTCACAGGACAGGTCCAACAGGTCCGCCGTAACCGCGACGCCATCCACCGTGCGCCCGACCAGGGACGCACACAGATTCGCCGCCCGAATCCGGCCCGGCGTTTCCGCACAAAGACGTTCCAGTGCCGCCCCGCCGCCAGCCGCGACATCGCGGAGTACCAGGGGGCTGAGCATGCCGACATCGTCGACCAACGCAAAGCCGACGAGGTTGTGAAACGCAGTCAGCAGCTTCGTTCCTACGATCTGGGGCGCCATGCCGGGCTTGTGCCGTCGGACGACCGCCTCGCAGGCGTCGGCATAGAAATCGAGAAAGCTGTTCCCGGTGACGAACACGGAAATCGCGTTGTGGACGTTGCGATACGTCCGCAACCGGGTCCCCCCCGCCGACTGAACCCAGATTTCCCTGCCAAACGCGTGGCTCGCGGTCGCCTCAATCTCGAAATCCTTCGGGTCGAAGACGAGGACGTCCGCATCCAGCCATATGGCCCGTTCGTGTCCGTCTGCCAGCAAGGCCTGGATCAACCGTAGGCGCGCCAGGTCGGTGACGATCGGCAATGTCGCGCCAGCCTTTTCGCGGTACCAGTCTGGTACCAGGTCCAGCAGGGCATCGTCGACGAAGCGGTAGTCATGGCCGCAGAGCGCCGACCAGTCGCGCACGCTGGCGAGGCAGCGCTCGATCCAAGGGGGCACGCTCGTGGTGCGGAACGATTGGCAGACGACGGTTCGCATCATCGGGACATAGGGCGGTCCGGCATGGTATCAGGCATCGCGGCCAATCGGGGAGTGCCGATGCAGGGGAACAATGCACAGCTTGCGGGACGGGTCTGTTTGGTCACCGGTGCCACCGGTGGCATCGGCCTCGAAATCGCGCGCGGGCTTGCTGGCCGCGGCGCGACCGTGCTGTGCGTCGGCCGTGACCAGGCCCGGGGCGAAGCGGTGGCGGCGTCCCTCGCCGACGCGGGGGGCTCCGGCGTCTACCTGCGGGCCGACCTTTCGATACAGGCGGACATCCGTGCCCTCGCCGATACGGTCGCCGCGCGCTGGCCGCGCCTCGACGTGCTGGTCAACAACGCCGGCGGCATGTTCGGCAAACGGACGTTGAGTGCCGACGATATCGAGATGACCTTCGCCCTCAACCACCTTGGCTACGTCCTGCTGACCGAGCTGTTGCTGCTGGCGCTGCGGGCCGCCGATCGCGGGCGTATCGTCAACGTCGCCTCGACCGCCCATCGCGGCGCTCGGCTCGACTTCGACAACCTGCAGGGGGAACGCCACTACGATGGCTTGGCGGCGTACCGGCTGTCGAAGCTCGGCAACATCCTGTTCACCTATGCGCTCGCCAAACGGCTCGATGGTACCGGCGTGACGGTGAACGCCTTGCATCCCGGCTTCTGCGCCACGGACATCGGCATCCGCAACCGGTGGACACCAAGTCTGGTCTGGCGGTTGCTTTGCCTCGCGGCGATCTCCGCCGAAGAGGGCGCCCAGACCGGTGTCTACCTCGCCTCGTCGCCGGAGGTCGCAGACGTCTCAGGTCAATACTTCATCAAATGCCGGCCCGAACGGTCGTCGCCGCAGTCCTACGACGAGGCTGCGGGAGACCGTTTGATGGCGCTCAGCGCCGGGCTCACCGGCATCTAATCGGATCGGCCTGCTCCGCCATGTCATTTGTCGCTGCACTCATAGAAAGTGACAGCGCGTATTTCGATTGCGCGGCTGAGACCGAAGACCTGGGATTTGCGCGGCTCGCCCGGATGCCGGGGCTCGTCGGCCTCGCCGCCGCCGGTGTCGTCCACCGCTTCGATCCGGAGCGCGCGCCCGACGACATCGACGGCTGGGTCGCAACGGTGTCGGATCGATTGCGCGAGGAGGGCTGGGCACCACGGTTCTACCTGCAAAGCCCGTTGCCGCAGCTGGAAAGGGCTTTGCAAGACCGGGGTTTCCGCCGCCAGGACGAGGTCGCGATGATCGACGACGACCTCGTCCAAGGCGACACCGGTGCCATCGTCCTCGAACCGGTGATCGACGCCGCCGGCTGGCAACGCAAGCGCTCGCTCCAGGAAGCCTGTGCCACCGGCCCCGACGGCCACCCGATGGCGGCCGCGGCCTGGGTGGCGCTGGAGAGGAGCAAAGCCGAAGCCGGCGGTCTGACGCCCTTTCTGATTGTCGAAGATGGCGAGGATCTCGGGATGATTTCCACCATGGACCTGGGTCCGATGCTCAGAATGAAGAACCTCGTCGTTCACACACGCTTTCGCGGGTCCGGCGTGGCAACGCGGGCGGTGCGCGCGCTCCTCGGCCGGGCCCGCGCCGACGGTCGGGACGCCGTAGGTTGTTTTGCGTTGGCCGAAGGCGATGCCGGACGCCTCTACCGGGCCTGCGGGTTCCGCGAAGTGGCCCGGCAGTCCGAGTGGATGTAGAATGGTTCGGGCTAGGGGGGTGGCGTGCCGGATCGCGGAATCGGCGATCCGGTCAGGGATGGGCACGTGAAAAATGACCGATCGCGCCGCCGCGGGGCTGTCCCCCGACGACCGTCATGCATACCAGTCAAAGGGTTACGTCGTTGTCCGCAGCGTTCTCGACGCGGAAGAAGTGGAACGCCTCCGCGAAGAGTGTGACCGGCTGCTGGGCCGCGACGACATCTTCGCCGACGGCAATTTGCGCGTCGAACGAAGGTCGGCGGTCGCGGGCGGAACCGTTCGCGACCGATTGGATCCGGTGGTTGACGTTTCGCCGCCGATCAACCGTCTTGCCGGCGACGATCGCATGCTGGCTTTGGCGCGCGACGCCATTGGCGGCGAGGCGGATTTGTTCAAGGACAAGCTGATCTTCAAGCGGCCGGGGACGATGGGTTATGACGCCCACCAGGAATGGGCCTACTGGGAGGACCTCGGCTATCCGGGCGACTCCTTCGTCAACATCCAGGTGTGCATCGACGACTGCGGTGCCGACAGCGGACCCGTCGAGTTCGTCGCGGGCGTCCATGACCGACGCCTTCCCGGCCCTCCAGAAGAACCACGGGATGTCGATGAATCTATCTTCGATCCAGGCCAATGGGAGCCCGCTGTCGCGCGGGCGGGTGACGTGGTCATCTTCCATGCCCTGACGCCGCACCGCAGCGGTCCGAACGTTTCGCAGGCGCGGCGCGCAGCCCTGTTCCTGACCTACATCGACGCTCGTTTCGAGGACGCGTACGAGAGACTCTATGACTATCGCCTCGGCGCGTTGCGGGCTGCTGCTGACGGCAAGCATCGGCCGTTCTTCCGCTAGAGCGTATTCCGACCATACCGGACGATTCTAATGGCTCGGCGGCGAGGCGAACTTTGCCGGCGATGCGGCGGATCCGGTTCGTAGGGCAATCGAAGGAACTTCGGCTTGCCGCGCCCGGTCCCGTGTCGTATCCGAAAAGTTGCGCACGGCCCGACGGGTGGCTAGCGAACGTAGACAGTAGGCTTTCGTGGCAAATCTGGCTTCCACGGTTGGTGACTGGTCGGATAACGCCGCCCGACTATTGGTGGCCGTCGCGGTTCTCGCCGTAGGCGTTGCCTATGACCAGACGCAGGTCATGCCGTCCACGGAACCGCGATGGATGCTGTTGCATGTCTTTGCGTTTGCCGGTGCGACGGTATGGTCGCTCGGGCGAATCGCATCGGGTTTCCAGCCCGTGCGCAGCCTGCCGATCCCTGTGTGGCTGGCGGCTGCGTTCGGTGCCACCGTTCTGCTGTCGACCCTCGATGCGATCGACGGCCATGCCGGTGTTTGGCAAGCGACAAACATCGCCGCCTGTCTGGCGGCGTTTGGTCTCACGTTCGCGCTGCGGGACGAGCGCTGGTATTGGGCCGTTCTTTGGATCGCCACGGCAGCTTTGGGTGCCAATGGCCTTCTCGGTATCCTTCAGTACCATGGCATCGACGATGCGGACGTTGCCCGCAGCGTACCCCAGTGGGCGCATTTCGGGGCCGTCATCGATCACTTTGCCCAGCTGGCACCACCGGCCGCGTTCTTCGTCAACCGCAATATCGGCGCCAGCTTCGCCGTTCTGACGCTTCCCCTGGCCCTGGGCACGTTCCTTCTGAGCCGCGGCTATCTGGCCCTGTGGCTGTCAGCCAGTTGTTTCGCGGTCGGCTCTGTGTTCGTCGTCTACACGCACGCGCGTGCATCGTGGCTGGCTGGCGCCGCCGCCCTCGGAGTTCTCACAGTTTTCTGCATGGTTCACCGGCCGACGCGCCGGCTGGTGCTGAGCCGTTTCCCGATCCGGCGGGCCGTTCCGGCGGTGCTTGCGGTTTCGGCCATCGTGTTCCTGGTTCTCCAGCCGACGGCTCTCATTGGAGGTGGCGGCTACACCGCGAAGCTTAGTGGGGATGTCGGCGAACAGATTGCCACTGTCGCCGACGTCGGCGGCGGCTCGGCGGCGATGCGGCTCGCCCACTACATGAATGGCAGCCGAATGGCGCTGGACTACTGGTTCAACGGCGTTGGCGTCGGGTCATTCCGGGCCGCCTATCCGCTCTACCATGATTCGGTGGTTGATACCCCACAGACCGCCTACTCACCGCGCGTGCTGTTCCGGCATGTTCACAATGATTTCTTGCAGGCGTTCGTCGAACTCGGCGCGGTCGGCGGGGTTTTGTTCGTCGTCATTTTGTTGGCAGTTCTTTTCGCCGGGCTCAGGGTGGTCAAGCAGGACCAATCGGAGGAGCGGAGACTCATTGCGTTGGCCTGCAGTGCCGCGCTCGGCGGTGTCATGGTCAGCGCGCTGTTCTCGTTTCCCTTCCAAACCCCGACCGCCGGGCTCGCTTGGACGGTCGCCGGTATGCTGGTCGGCGTCGGTGCGCTGGCGCGGAATGGCGCCGTCCGAAGTGCGTTACCGGCATCGCGGATGTCGCGGTCTGCGGCGGTCGCCGTGGCGGCCGGTTCCGCAGCACTGTTTGTCGGCGTGGCCTTGGACGATCTCGCCCGCCGGGAGAGCGGGGTGCACCTGAAATGGGCTTGGTCACGCAATTTCCACGGCGTCGAACTCGACGAGGCCCGCGCCGACGCCGATCGTGCCGCCGCGATCCATTCGCGCAGCAGCTTGCTCCAGGAAACCCGCGCCCTGGTGTACCTCAACGACACCAGCCCCAGCAGACCGCCACCGGACCAGGTGTTCGATGTCGTCAGCGAATCGCTGCAATCCAACCCGAACTCGAGCTACCTGTTGATCGGGCTTGGCAAGCTGACCGTGTACAAAGGCCTCCGGGCGAAGCGGACAGGAGATGAGGCCGGAACACGCGCCCATGCAGAGCAGGCGGCCGAGATCGCGGCCAGGCTTCGGCGCGTCGCCGGATTTCGTTCCGAGACGGAGGCGACGGCCGGCTACGCCTTCTATCTCAAGGGAGACCTGGACGCCGCACGTCGGCATTTCGACAAGGCCGCAGAGATCGATCCGGAGTCGCGCTACGTGCGACGCGGTCAGGCGTTGATCAGAGTGAGAAACCTGATCGACAAAGCACTCGATTCGATGGACCAGCAGACCGGGAAGCCCGGCGACGCGAGCGGCACGCCGACGCCGGGCAAGGACCCCTAGTCAGTTCGGCAGCCCGACCGGACTTCAGCCGAAATTCTGTTCGATGATCTCGTCGGCCCGCCGGCAGAGCTCGCGGCCGTAATCGGTCCACGCACCCTGGCCCCAGTACCGGTAGCAGCTCGTCTGCGAGGTCATCAGGTAGAACAGGGCTTCCCGGTACTTGGGGTCGTCGGTCTTCTTGTTGCCGGCGAGGACCTTCTCGTTGAACCGCGAAGAGACCTTCTCCATCGGGCCGAGCACGTTGTCGTAGCCCTGGACCCAGGAGATGTTGTTGGTCCAGCTGCCGCCGTCCATGTGGAACTGGTGGTCCTCCTTCTTGATCTCCTCGATGGTCGCGGCGAGCTTTTCCGGCCCGGCGCCCGGCTCGATGCGGTCCCAGATCTTCTTCTGCTGGATGGGCTGCAGCACCGGCAGGTCGCTTTCCTTGATGCCCATCGAGAACAGGTGCTCCAGGTACTCGGTGGCGTTCATCGCCGGCGTGTCGCTGCCCGAGCTTTCGTGGGCCACCTGATGGAACATGCCCGGGAACTCGTTCATCATCACGCCGCCGTTCTCGCCGTCGGCGATCTGGGTGACCAGCGGTGGCACGCTCTTGCCGGCCAGTTCCCAGCGGTCCAGCGCCTTGGCCTCGTAGTATGGCTGCATCTGGGCGACCAGCTTGGTGTCCGAGCCCTGGGTTTTGACGATGGCGATGATCTCGGCGGTCTCGCCTTCCGAGTTGCGGCAGACCAGCTTGTGCGGCAGGTGCTTGAGTTCGGGGCCCCAGCCATTCTCCGGCCGCTCGACCGTGTGCTCCTGAACCAGCACCCATTGGAAGCCGCAGTCGCGGAGCGTCTTGACGAACTCGTAGGCGACGTCGGGCTGGTTGGGCAGCGCCATCTCGGACGGCGAGAACCCGCGCATCCGGCCCAACGCCTCGAGCCCGAAGATCGCCGCGAAATGATGCTGGAACGCCTTGACGTGCAGCCGATAGTCCTGCACCGGTGTCGATGGCGCCACGGCGTGACCCCACGGGCAGCCGAGCCATTCGACACAGTGGCGAAGCTTCTTGTCCTTGGTGACGTGTACGAGCGCATCGACGACGTCGTTGCAGCCCATGTGGCGTAGCCCGTGCAGCAATGTGCCGGAGTACTCGAGCATCGCCCGCGGCTGCTTGCCCTCGCCGACCAATTGCGGAACGAACTCGCCGATACGCTTGTAGCACCAGGCGAATGTCGGCGCGTTGTGGTTGTCGCCGATCTCCTGGTTGTCCCACATGTCCTTGAGGTTACTGATCACGTCGGCCGTGTGGAGGTCGCCGCCGCCGGCGGGAATCAGCGGCTGGTGCATGTGGAGCGCGATGGCGAACGCCGACTTGATGGCGCCGAAATCGATACCGCCCTCTTTCTTGAACACTTCCTTCTTGGCTCCGGCGGCGATGGCCTTGTCGATGTCGGCTTCGCGCCCGGCGATGTTGGGCATGCCGTTGACGTATTCCGGTAACGCGGTCATGGCTGGTCGTTCCCGTTCCCAGGGTGGCGAGATGGTTTTTGGGGGCCTCGCGGTCCGGCCCTCAGTTCGGACTTGCGTCCATCGGACCGTCCGGCGCGGGCGGATTCAAGCAGGGGCAGTCGCGTCGTTCAAGCCGAAACGGGCGGCGCGGCGCCCTATCGGAGGTTGCGCCCCGTGTCGTGAGCGGGGAGCACTGTCGCCAATGGGCGAATCAGTCGGGGATGTCCATCTCGCCGGTGCTGACGATCACCGTGCCGCCGCCGACTCGGATGGCGGTGATCGCGCCGCCAGAGCGTTCGGCTTCGACGGCGAGGATGCTCGGTCGGCCCATTTCGAATCCCTGCTCGACGATCCAGCGCAAGGTCCCCTCGGACGCAAGCGGCTGGGCGCCGAGGAAGCCGGCGAGGGCCGCCGCTGCCGAGCCGGTGGCCGGATCCTCGTCGACGCCCATGGCCGGCGCGAACATCCGCGCGCGCAACGTCGAATCGGGGAGTTCCGGATCGAGCGCGAAGACGTAGACACTTGGGGCCCAGAAATCGCCAAGTGACGCCCTCCAGGCGGCGAGATCGATCCGCGCCCGGGCGAGGACGGCACGGTCGAGCACCGGCACGAACAGGAACGGCACGCCGCAGGAGACCGCGCGGGGCGGCATTTCGATCGCCAAGTCGCCGGGGTCGAGCGAAAGCACCCGGGCGATCTCGGCCGCCGGCGGCGGCGCCGGGCCGAACTCGGGCATCTGCGCCGCCGAGAGCTCGCAGAAGACGGGCTTTCCGGCGCGGGCACGGATGGTCACCGGCACCGGGCCGACCCCCTCCTCCAAGACGATCCGGGTCTCGTCGCCGGCGAGCGGCACCGCGCCGGTCGCCGCCAGGACGTGCGCCGTGCCCAGGGTCGGGTGGCCGGCGAACGGAACCTCCGCGGCGGGGGTGAAGATGCGGACCCGCGCGGTGTTCGCCGCGTCCTCGGGCGGCAACACGAACACCGTCTCGGAGAGGTTGAACTCATCGGCGATGGTTTGCATGAACGCCGGGTCGATCCCGGTGGCATCGGGAAACACCGCCAATGGATTGCCGCCAAAGATGCGGTCGGTGAACACGTCGGCGGTGACGAATGCGTGCTTCATGGCTGTTCTCCCATGGCCCGATCGAGTGCGGCGAGGAACGCGTCGATCTGCATCTCCGTGGTCTCGAAGGAACACACAAGGCGGACTGTAGCCGGATCGGGCTTGCCCCAACGATAGAACCCGGCGCCTTCCGCCTCCAGAGCCTCAATCGCGGGTTCGGAAAGGGTGACGAACACGGCGTTCGCCTGCACGGGCCATGCCGGATCGAAGCCGAGCGCAACCAGCCCATCGGTCAACCTACGGGCCATGCCGTTGGCGTGGGCGGCATTGCGGAGCCACAGATCACCGGCGAGATAGGCTTCGAGTTGGGCGGCCAGGAACCGTGCCTTCGACGAGAGAAGTCCGCCCCGCTTCTGAAGGTAGCCGACACGCTCGGCCAGTTCCGAGTCGAAGACGACGACTGCCTCGGCGCCCAGACCGCCGTTCTTGATCGCGCCGAACGACAGAACGTCGACGCCGGCGCGCCACGTAAGGTCCGCCGGGCTCGCGCCCGTCGACGCGACCGCATTGGCGAACCGCGCGCCGTCTATATGGAATCCAAGGTCACGGTCTTGCGCGATGGCTCCGAGTACTGCCAAAGCATCCGCGTCGTAAACGGTCCCGCATTCGGTCGCCTGGGCGACGGTGATCGCTGCCGGCTGGACGCCGTGCACGAAGCCGACGGGGTGCGCGTAGATGGCGGCGGTCATCGCTTCCGCGTCGACGCGTCCTTCGGCGCCGCCGACGGGCACCAGTTTGGCGCCGCCGGTGTAAAACTCTGGGGCGCCGCAGGCGTGGGTGTGGATGTCGGCTTCCTCGTGGCAGAAGACTGCGCCGTAGGACGGTGCCAACAGCATCATCGCCAGGGCGTTGGCGGCGGTTCCGGTGGCGACAGGGAACACCGCGACGTCGGTCTCGAAAACCTCGGGAATTATGTATATAATTGCACCAAATCCCTTGACGCCTATCTTTGGTGCAATTATCTTATAGGTAACGGAGGGTGGATTATGAAAGACTGTATGAGTATCCCAGAATTCTATCGACGGTTCCCGACCGAAAAGA
>Ga0209568_1000054_pt1 | contig 40952 bp, 41 predicted proteins | sample WorMetOlspDAHAB2_FD_187406 | JGI IMG/M metagenome (GOLD analysis project Ga0209568, IMG submission 187406) | Marine gutless worms symbiont microbial communities from Max Planck institute for Marine Microbiology, Germany - Olavius sp. DAHAB.2... ...
CCACATCTCCACAGGCGCCACAACACCAACCAGGAGGTCATATCAAAAGGAATCTGGCGGCATGATCAGTGAGCGGAGTACACCTTAACCAAGCCGCCGAGCTGTCCAACGAAGTGGGACCACCTCAGACGCAACCGCTGGATTTCCGCCGGGCGGTTCATTCGTGACTTACAGCGGTGCTGTGACATCCTTGTCATTCACGGCTGGCTCGTTGACGGGTTCCGCTTCGACCGGTGACATCTATGTCCAGGACTTCTTTGTAGGTGACTTCTATGAGGTGACCGCTGCGGGCAGTGGTCCTTTCGGACCGGGCCTCTCATTCTTTGAGTTCCTCTTGATCGCCAGAGACCTCGATGCGGAGATATTCTCCGACGCTTTGTTGCCCACCGACCCGTCGTTCCTCCTGGACCCGGCTTTCGACGATGGGCCGCCCGACCTTGCCGCATTCGAGGTGCAGTTTTTTGACGGGAGCGTCCTGGCGAGCCTGAGCGCCACGATCGATCGTGTCTCTACGCAACCGTTCGAAAAGGTCCCGGAACCTGCGACTGTCGCCTTGTTCGGCGTTGGCCTCGCAGGCCTCTGGTGGTCACGCCGGCGCCGCTCGGCATAGAGCCCTTCCGTATCCACTCCATACGAACGGCGGCTCTTCGGAGCCGCCGTCTTCGCTATGGGCGTCTGTGTCCGACCGAAGCCAACAGCCGATCTTTCACCACCGAACGCCATTGGAGCCGTTCCCATAGACTGCGGTCCGATTCGCCCCTGCGATCGCAGACCCGTCACCCTTCCCGCAGCCCCAAGTGGCGCTCCGGCTGGGCGAGTCGCCGAACCGTTGTCGGGGAGTGCCGCCTTGGCTATAGCCGTTCCATGGGTACCGCGCCCCTCGACATCCTGAAAACCGTCTTCGGCTTCGAGTCGTTCCGCGGTCAGCAGGCGGAGATCATCGACCACGTCATCGGCGGCGGCGATGCTCTCGTACTGATGCCAACCGGCGGCGGCAAGTCGCTGTGCTACCAGGTCCCGGCACTGGCCCGGCCGGGGTGCGCCGTGGTCGTCTCGCCGCTGATCGCGTTGATGCAGGACCAGGTGGCGGCGCTCCGCCAGCTCGGCGTGCGGGCGGCGGCGATCAACTCGTCGTTGCCGCCGGCCGAGGCCCGCGAGGCCGAGCGTCAGATGCGGACCGGCGCCCTCGACCTCGCCTATGTCTCGCCAGAACGGCTGCTGACCGAGCCGTTTCTCAACCACCTGGGGGCCTGCGATCTGGCACTGTTCGCCATCGACGAGGCCCATTGCGTCTCCCAGTGGGGCCATGACTTCCGGCCCGAGTACCGCCAGCTCACCGTGCTGCACGAACGGTTCCCCGAAATCCCCCGCATCGCGCTCACCGCCACCGCCGACGGGCCGACCCGGCGCGACATTGCCGAGCGGCTGGAACTGGAGGGTGGACAGGTGTTCGTCGCCGGGTTCGACCGGCCCAACATCCGCTACCGGGTGCTGCCGAAGGAGAACGGGCGTGCGCCGCTGCTCGACTTCCTCCGCGCCGAGCACACCGGCGACGCCGGCATCGTCTACTGCGTCACCCGGGGCAAGGTCGAGGACACCGCCGCGTGGCTGAACGGCGAAGGCGTCACGGCGCTGCCCTACCACGCCGGCCTGGACGCCGGCATCCGTGCCGCAAACCAGGAGCGGTTCGTCAAGGAGGACGGCGTGGTGATGGTCGCCACCATCGCCTTCGGCATGGGCATCGACAAGCCGGACGTCCGCTTCGTCGCCCATCTGGATTTGCCGAAGAGCCTCGAGGCCTATTACCAGGAGACCGGCCGCGCCGGACGTGACGGCCTGCCCAGCGACGCGTGGATGACCTACGGCACCCAGGATCTGGTGCGTCAAATGCAGTTCGTCGAGGCCTCGGAAACGCCCGAGCGCCAGAAGCAGGTGGAGCGGCAGAAGCTCAACGCCCTCCTCGGATACTGCGAAACCGCCACGTGCCGTCGCCAGGTGCTGCTCGGCTATTTCGGCGAGACGCTCCCCGAGCCGTGCGGCAACTGCGACACCTGCCTTCAACCGGTCGAAACCTTCGACGACTCCGAGGCGGCGCGCAAAGCGCTGAGCTGTGTCTACCGAACCGGCCAGCGGTTCGGCGCCGCCCACGTCATTGACGTCCTCCGCGGCGGCAGCACGGAAAAAATCACCCGGTTCGGCCACGATCGGCTGTCCACCTGGGGCATCGGCCAGGAGTTCACCCGCCCCGAATGGCAGTCCATCTTCCGCCAGCTGGTCGCCGCCGGCCTGCTGACCGTCGATGTCGAGGGCCATGGCGGCTCGAAACTCGGCCCCGACAGCCGGCCGGTGCTGCGCGGCGAGCAGCCGATTGAGCTGCGCAAGGACGCGGGACGGTCAAAGCCGAAAAAAGCCGCCAAGGCGCCCCGCGGCCGCGCCACCCTCGACGATCCCGCCGACGAGGCCCTGTTCCAGGCGCTGCGTGCGCGGCGGCTGGAGCTGGCCCGCGCCCAGGGCCTCGCACCCTACATGATCTTCCACGACTCGACCCTGATCGAGATCGCCCGCGCCCGGCCCCGCCACCTTCACGAACTGGCCCGCCTCCCCGGCCTCGGCGCTGCCAAGCTGGAGCGCTACGGTGCCGAGATGCTGGCCATTGTGGCGGAGGAGGCACCCGGGTAGCACCTTCAGGCGCTACGGAATGCTCCATCCGCCAACGCCTTTAGCGTGGCATGGGTGTCGTTGCGCCTCGGCCGCCACAAGCCCCGCTCCTGGGCCTCGGTCAGCCGTTCGCTCATCTCCCTGAGCGCCGCCGGGTTGGCGTCGGCGAGGAAGTCGCGCACCGCGTCGTCGCCGAGGTAGGCGTCGAACACGGCGTCGAAGTGGTGGTCGGCGACGCAGTGCGCCGTCGCGGCGAAGGCGAACAGGTAGTCGACCGTCGCTGCCATCTCGAAGGCCCCTTTGTAGCCGTGACGCATGGCCCCGGCGATCCACTTCGGATTGACCACGCGGGCGCGGACGACGCGGGCGACTTCCTCCGTGAGCGTGCGCACCTTCGGCGTCTCGGGGCGGGAATGGTCTGCGTGGTAAACCGCCGGCTGGGCGCCGGAGATCACCCGCACGGCCGCCGTCATGCCGCCTTCGAACTGGTAGTAGTCGTCGGAATCGAGGATGTCGTGTTCGCGATTGTCCTGGTTCTGGACCACCGCCTCGACCGCCGCGAGCCGGGTCTCGAATAGCCCATGCGCCGCCCGGCCCTCGGCACCCGAACCGTAGGCGTAGCCTCCCCAGGCGACGTAGGCGCGGGCGAGGTCGGCGTCGGTCTGCCAGCCGCGCTCGTCGATCAGCGCCTGCAGACCGGCGCCGTAGGCGCCGGGCTTGGAGCCGAAGACACGGAAGCCCGCGCGTTCGGCGGCCTCCTCCTCACTGAGGCCGGAGGAGACCAATGCCGCGCGTTCGTCGCGGGCGCGCGCCGCCAGCGGGTTGTCGTTTTCGGGCTCGTCGAGCGCCGCCACCGCTCGCGCTGCGGAGTCGAAGAGGTCGATGAGCCCCGGGAAGGCGTCGCGGAAGAACCCCGAGACCCGGAGCGTCACGTCGACCCGCGGCCGGCCCAGAACCGATGCCGGCATCACCTCGAAGCCGGTCACCCGGCGCGAGGCCGAATCCCACGTCGGCCGCGCGCCGATCAGCGCCAGCGCCTGGGCGATGTCGTCGCCGCCGGTGCGCATGTTCGACGTGCCCCAGGCGGTGAGCGCCATGGTCCTGGGGAAGTCGCCGTGCTCCTGGGCGTGGCGCTCGATCAAAAGGCTCGCCGACTTCCAGCCCAGCGTCCACGCCGCCGGCGTGGGCACCGTGCGCGTATCGACCGAGTAGAAGTTCCGCCCCGTCGGCAGCACATCCGGCTTGCCGCGCGTCGGCGCGCCAGAGGGGCCGGGCTCGACGAACCGCCCGTCGAGGCCGGTCAACAGGCCGTCGATCTCCGCTGTCCCCGATGCCTCAACGGCCGGGCGCAGTGCGTCGTCGACCTGGGCGAGCACGGCGCCGGTGCGCTGCCATTCGGGATCCACCTCGATCGACCTCTCGACCAGCGCCGCCGCGAGGCCCTCCAGCCGCTCGACGGTATCGCCGGTGCTGCGCCAGGCATCTCCGTCACCGTTCACACCACCGTTCAACGCCTTCGGCCGCGGTCCAGTCCACGGCTCGGCCATGGCGCAGTCCAGGGGATCGAAGCCGAGTTCGAGGTCGGCGGCGAGGGCGCGGGTGATGGATGCATCGCCCCCCTCGCCGGCACCCCTTGGCACGCGGGCGAGGGCGACGAGCAGGTCGCGGAGCGCCGTACCGGCCGGTGCCTCGCCAAACACATGCAGGCCATCGCGGATCTGCATCTCCTTGAGCTCGCAGAGATAGGCGTCCAGCTTGGCGAGCGCCGCGTCCTCGTCGTCGTCGTCGATGATGCCGCAGTCGGCATCGAGGCCGGTAACCCGGCAGAGGGAGAGGATTTCCTCTCTCAGCACGCGCAGCCGGCGGGGATCGACGCCGGCGGCCTCGTAGTATTCGTCGACCAACCGTTCGAGGTCGCGCAGCGGCCCGTAGCTCTCGGCGCGCGTGAGCGGCGGCGTCAGGTGATCAATGATCACCGCCGCGGCGCGGCGCTTGGCCTGGGTGCCCTCGCCGGGATCGTTGACGATGAACGGATAGAGGTGCGGCAGCGGACCCAACGCGGCTTCGGGAAAGCACTCGGCCGACAGCGCCAGGGCCTTGCCCGGTAGCCATTCCAGATTGCCATGCTTGCCCATGTGGACGACCGCGTGCGCACCGAACGCCTGCGCCACCCAGGCATAGAAGGCGAAGTAGCCGTGCGGCGGCACCAGGTCGGGATCATGGTAGGTGGAGGCCGGGTCGATGTTGTAGCCGCGCGCCGGCTGCAGGCCGATGGCGACGTTGCCGCAGCGGAAGGCGGGGATGGAGAACCGCCCGCAGTCCAGCTCTCCGGGAAGAAAGAACGGATCGGTTTCCGGTGATCCCCAACGCTCTGTCACCTGATTCTGAACGGCGCGGGACAAAGAGGAGAAAAAGACCATGTAGTCCGCCAGCGACAAGGTCTCGCGTACGTCCCGCGAGGCGAGGCGGCGGTGGTCGTTTGTCGGGCCGGCGGCAAGACGCTCGACCAGATCGCGGCCCGTCTCCGGTACGTCCTCGATCCGGTAGCCGTGTGCGTTCAACGCCTTCAGCACGTTGACGGAGCCGGCGGGGGTGTCGAGGCCGACGCCGTTGCCCATGCGGCCGTCACGGTTGGGATAGTTGGCAAGTACCAGGGCAACACGGCGCTCGGCGGCCGGGGTGCGGCGGAGCTTCGCCCAGTTGGCCGCCAGCCGGGCGACGAGATCCACACGGTCGGCGACCGGCTCGTAGGCGACGATGTCGGTTTCGGTGAGGGCATCCCGCCGGGCGCGGCCCTTGAACGAAACGGCGCGCGAGACGATGCGGCCATCGACCTCGGGGAGCGCGACGTTCATGGCGATATCCCGGGCCGAGAGGCCGTGCGTGGTCTCCCGCCATCCGGGCTCGTTGCCGCCCGAGAAGACAGCCTGGATCACCGGCGCCCCACAGGCGTCCAGTGGCGTTGCGGCGTGCCCGGCACCCGGGGCGGAGACGGCGAAGCCGGTGGCGTTGACGATGACATCCGCCGGCGCCTCGGACAGCAGTTCTTCGAGGGTCGCCGCCGCCACCGGGTCCTTCAGGCTGGCGACATAGACCGGCAGCACGTTGAGACCGGCATCGGCAAGCCCGGTGATCAGCGCATCGACGGCGGCGAGGTTCCCGGCCTGCACCAGCGCCCGGTAGAACACCAGCGCCGCCACCGGTTGCCCGTCCTGCCACTGCGCCCGCACGGCATCGAGGTCGGGATGCGCCGCGCCCGGCCAGTAGAGACCCCCGCGCAGAAGCGGCCGCGGCTCCCGCCACTCGCTATCCGTGCCGACCAGTGAGGCGGCGAAGCGGAGGAAGTCGACGGCATTGTTGACACCGCCGTGCACGCAATACTGCCAGAGCCGATGCCAGGCCTCGGCCGGTACCGTCGAGGCGGCAGCCAATTCGGGATCAGGCTGGTCGTCGCCCGGCAGGAAGGCCACCGGGATGCCCCGCTCGCGGCAGAGCCCACCCACCTGCTCGACGCCGTAGTCCCAGTAGCCGCGCCCGCCGAGGATACGGACGACCACCAGCCGCGCGCCGGCCAAGGTGGCCTCGACATACAGGTCCACCGACATGTGGTGGCCGAGGTGCAGCAGGCTGGCGAGCCGAAGGCTGGGGAACCCGCTCTCGGGCAGCCGCGCCCGGGCCGCGGCCATGCAGGCGAGCTCGGTATCGGCGGCGGAGAGGAAGGCGATGTCGCCCGGCGACTGACCGAGATCGACCGCCTCGGTGCCGTCGGAAACCGTTCCCGGCTGCGCGGCGAGAAGATGCATCTAGCCGGCCAGGGCCGCCCGGACGGCGGCGGCGTCGATGCCCTTCTCGGCGATGACGACGAGGCGGCTCTGGCGCGGCTCGTCGGGCTTCCACGGGCGGTCGAAATAGCGCTCGATACGGTCGCCGACGGCCTGCACCACGTGGCGCATCCCTTTGCCGGGCACATCGACGAAGCCCTTCACCCGCAGCACGTCGTGTTCGGCGGCAACGGCGCGGATGCGGTCCTCGAGCGCCGCCGGGTCGGCGACGGGATCGAGCTCGCAGATGAAGCTCTCGAAGTCGTCGTGGTCGTGTTCGCCGTCCTCGTCGTCGTGGTGCGAGGGCCCGGTGTCCAGGTCGTCCTCGGCATGGGCGCCGAGACCGAGGACCACGCGGGGATCGAGGGCGCCGTTGGTCGCGCTGACCACCTTGGTCGCCGGCCGGATCGCTCCCCGCACCTCGGCGCGGACCTGATCGACGCCGTCGGTGCCCAGCAGGTCGGCCTTGTTCAGCACTACCAAGTCGGCGCAACCCAGCTGATCCTCGTAGACATCTTCCAGCGGCGACTCGTGCTCCAGCGCCGGATCGGCCTCGCGTTCGGCCTGCACCGCCGCGGGGTCCTCGGCGAAGCGGCCCTCGGCCACCGCCGGCCCGTCGATCACCGCGATCACCCCGTCGACGGTGACGCGGGAGCGGATCTCGGGCCAGTTAAACGCCTTGACCAAGGGCTTCGGCAACGCCAGGCCCGAGGTTTCGATGACGATGTGATCGGGCGGCTCGGGCTGGTCGAGCAGCATTTCCATGGTCGGCAGGAACTCGTCGGCAACGGTGCAGCAGATGCAACCATTGGGCAGCTCGACGATGTCGTCCTCGTTGCAGCCCTCGACGCCACAGCCGAGCAGCAGTTCGCGGTCGATGCCCAGGTCGCCGAACTCGTTGATCACCAGCGCGAGCCGCCGCCCGCCGGCATTCTCGATCAGATGGCGGATCAGCGTCGTCTTGCCGGCGCCGAGAAATCCGGTGATCACGGTGGCGGGAATCTTCATCTCATTGGGTTCCGTTCTTGAGCACCATGGGCAGGCCGGCGGCGACGAACACCACGCGATCGGCCCGTGCGGCAATGGATTGGTTGAGCCGACCGGCGTGGTCGCGGAAAGCGCGGCCAAGCGGCGTTTCGGGGACGAGGCCGAGGCCGACCTCGTTGGAGATCAGGACCACCGGACCGTCGAGCCCTGCAAGGCCGTCGGTCAAGGCACGGCTGTCGGCCTCGACGTCGCGGCCCGCGCCCATCACGTTGGAGAGCCAGAGGGTCAGGCAATCCACCAGCACCGGCCGGTCGGGGCTGGCGTGGCGGGCCAGAGCGCCGGCAAGGTCCAGCGGTTCCTCGACGGTCTCCCAACGCGCGCCTCGCCGCTCTCGATGAAGCCGGATGCGTTCGGCCATCTCGGCATCACCCGCCTCGGCCGTCGCCAGATAGGTCCCGCTGCCGACGGCCTCGATCAGGCTTTCGGCGTAGGCGCTCTTGCCCGAGCGCGCGCCTCCAAGCACCAGGGTCACGGACGGCAAGGGAAGATGGGTCGCGGGCACGGGGCCGTTTTCCTCCACCCGAGGACGGTTCACTCCGATATGCCGAGGAGGTCTCCTGGCTCAGGGTCATCGGCCGCGGCGCCTTCCCGGCACCCGGTATCGGGGGCGCCAGTGGCCTTCCTTGCCGCGGCCTCGCCGCTCACAGTTGCGGGGGCAGCGCCGGACTTGCGGGCTTATTGCCCGCGCACCGGCTTCCCTGTCTCGGCACGGGGCGGGAACCTAGCATGTACCCGTTTCAGGAATCCAGCGCCGGGACGTTCACGCATTCCACTCGCCAGACGCCGCCGTGGCCTCCGAGCAGGTCGGCGGCGACGTGATCAAGGCGGGTGAGCGACAGGTTGTCGACAACGACCGCCATCGCCGCCGCAGGATCGAGCCTCAGCGCCACCGCCACCGCCGCGCGGACGGTGCCGCCGTGGCCGATGCTGACGATGTCGCGGCCGGCGTGCTCTGCGGTCAGGCGTTCGATGGCCTCGCCGGTGCGGGCGATGAGGTCGGCGAAGCTCTCGCCGCCCGGCGGCGCCGAACGGGTCGGGTCGGTCCAGAAGGCCCGGTACGCCTCGGGGTCGGCGGCCTCCATATCGCCCCACTTGAGCCCCTGCCAGAGGCCGAAGTCCTGCTCGGCGAGGTCATTCGCGACGATCGGGTCGGGGAGCGCAGATCCGGCGGCGTCGGCGATGGCCGCCATGGTCTGGGCGGTCCGCTTGAGCGGGCTTGTCACCCACACCGCATGCTCGGGAAGGCGCGCCGCCAGGACGCGAAAGGCTTGGGAGTCCGACGTATCGCAGTCGACGTCCATGGCCCCGTACAGCCGGCCCAAGTGCCCGGGCACCGGCGCGTGGCGCACCCACCACCAGCGCGTTGTCGCTCCCCCGGCGCCCGTCATTGCATGGCGACGACTGTGGCGAGGGCGGCGATCTCGGACACCTGCTGGGCGGCTCCGAAGACGTCGCCCGTGTGACCACCGAGCCTGCGGGCGGCGAGGATCGCGATCCAGCCGGCGGCAACGGCGACAGCGATGGCGGCGACGATCGCGGTCCACACGTCGATGATCACCAGGGCAATGACCAGGGCGCTGATCTTGGCGATGACCACGGCGGTCCGGTCCGGCCGTCCGGCCGCCGCTGCCAGTCCGTCGGTTCGCGCCGGTCCCATCAGGTAGGCCATCGGCGCCATCGGTGCCCGTGACAGCGCCCCGATGGCGATCAGCGCTAACGCCGCCTCACCCGGCGTGAAAAAAGCCGACAGCAGGCTCACCCGGAGGCCGACGCTGAAGACGATGGCCAGCACCCCGAAAGCACCGGTGCGGCTGTCTCGCATGATGCGCAGCCGGGCCTCGCGGTCGCTTCCACCGCCGAGGCCGTCGGCGACGTCAGCGAGTCCGTCCTCATGCAGCGCGCCGGTGATCGCCACCGTGGCCGCAATCGCCAGGAAGGCGCTCGCCAATGGCCCGAACCCAAGTTCGAAGCCGGCGAGCAGAACGAGTCCGCCGATTGCACCGATACCCGCGCCGATGATCGGGAACAGCGCCATCGCCCGGGCAAGCGAACCGCGCTCAGCGGCAACGTCCTTCGGCGCCACCGGCAGACGGGTGAGGAACCCGGCAGCGATCCTCAGATCCCGCCCCCATCCGGCGGCAGACGTGGACGTTGGCGGGCTTTCGGCAGGGTCCGGCATGGCGATCTTCGATTTCGATGAGGCGGCAGGCTTGGCGATGGGTTATAGGGGAGCCCGCCAAAAAGAGGAACACCGGATGACCGAAGCGACGCCCCCCCGTATCCAAAGCCTCGACGATTTCCGCCGCCTGCTGCATGCCTTGCCGGGACCGGACGCGGCTGCGGCCGAAGCGGCGGCCGCGCGGGAGCCGCAGCTCACCAAACCGCCCGGCTCGCTGGGCCGCCTGGAAGCGGTTTCGGCGTGGCTCGCCGCCTGGCGGGGACGTCATCCGCCGACGGTCGAGCGGCCGGCGGCGCGGGTGTTCGCCGGCAACCATGGGGTTGCGGCGCAGGGCGTTTCCGCCTTTCCGGCCGAGGTCACGGTACAGATGGTGGCCAACTTCGAGGCCGGCGGCGCGGCGGTCAACCAGCTCTGCCGGGCATTCGGCGTGGACCTTGGCGTCACCGCCCTCGACCTCGACCGGCCGACGGCCGACTTCACCCACGCAGCGGCCATGGACGAGGCCGCCTGCGTCGCGGCGCTCAACGCCGGCATGGACGCGGTCGCCGACGGCACGGACGTGCTCTGCCTCGGCGAGATGGGCATCGGCAACACCACGTCCGCGGCGGCGCTCGCACACGCGCTGTTCGGCGGCGAGGCCGCCGAGTGGACCGGTCCGGGAACCGGGGTCGCCGGCGCGGAGTTGGCCAACAAGGCGGCGGTCGTCGCCCGGGCCGTGCACGGCCACGAGAAGGACGCGACCGACGCCATCGACGTGCTCCGCCGCCTCGGCGGACGCGAGCTCGCGGCGATCGCCGGTGCCACCGTTGCCGCCCGGCTTCGGCGCATCCCCGTCATTCTTGACGGCTACGTCTGCACGGCGGCAGCGGCTCCTTTGGCCGTTTACCGGTCGGACGCGCTGGACCATTGCCAGGTCGGCCACGCCTCGGCCGAGCCAGGGCATCGTCGGCTCCTGGAGCGCCTCGGCAAGCATCCACTTCTCGACCTGGACATGCGCCTCGGCGAGGCATCGGGTGCGGTCCTGGCCGTGGCCGTCCTGCGCGCCGCCGCGGCCTGCCACGGCGGCATGGCGACGTTCGCCGAAGCGGGTGTGAGCGGCGCCGATTGACCCTGCGGCCGGGTTGCCCAGACACCGGGCCGTCTCCATAATCCGGGACCATGCGACGTCTTCTCGCCGCTCTCGTTCTCGTCCTTGCACTGCCCTTCGCAGCCGGCTGCACGGTCAATCCGGCCACCGGCGAGCAGAGCTTCACCGCCTTTATGTCACCGGCCGAGGAGGTTCGCGTCGGTGCCCAGGAACACCCCAGACTGGTCGAGCAGTTCGGCGGCCGCTACGACGATCCCGAACTTGCCGCCTACGTCACCCGCATCGGCGCCACCGTGGCCGAGGTCACCGAATTTCCCGAGATCCGCTACAGCTTCACTCTACTCAACGACGACAAGGTGAACGCGTTCGCGCTGCCCGGCGGCTACGTCCACATCACCCGCGGACTGATGGCACTGGCGAACAGCGAGGCCGAGGTGGCGAGCGTTCTGGCCCACGAGATCGGCCACGTCACGGCCCGGCATTCGGCCGAACGCTACAGCCGCGCGGTCGTCGCCAATCTCGGCCTTGCCATCCTCGGCGCCGCCGGCGCGGCGGCCGGCGCGCCGTCGGGGATGGGCGACCTCGCGACCTTCGGTGCCCAGGCGTACCTGCAGGGGTTTTCCCGCGACCAGGAATTCGAGGCGGATATGCTGGGCATCCGCTACATGAGCCGGGCCGGCTACGACCCGTCGGCGATGGTCAGTTTCTTCCGCAAGCTGGACGGATTCACCGAATTGCAGGCGGTCATGGCCGGCGACCCGGGGGCCGCCAGCCGGTTCAGCATCATGGCCTCGCATCCGCGCACCGGCGACCGCGTCGCTCAGGCGCTGCAGCTTGCCCAAGGAACGCAGGTCGGACGGCCGCGACCGGAAGACGACTACCTTGCCCGCATCGACGGCATGCTGTTCGGCGACCACCCAAGCCAGGGCGTGCGGCGCGACCGGGATTTCCTCCACCCGGCACTCGGCTTCGCGTTCCGCGTGCCGCCGGGGTTCGTCATGTTCAACAGTGCCCGGCAGCTGGTCGCCCGTGGTCCAGCCAAGTCGCTGATCGCCTTCGACGCCGCCGATCCGCAGGCCATCTCTCAGGCGCGATCCATGAGCGATTACGTTGGCCGCGTCTGGGGTGGCCGCCTGGGCCTGCAGTCGGTGGAGCGGATATCGGTCAACGGCATGGACGGCGCCACGGGTGCCGGACGGCTCCGCACCAATGGCGGGATTCTAGACGTCCGCCTGGTGGCGATCCGCGAGCGGCAGAACCGGGTCTACCGGTTCCTGTTCGTCACCCCTGCGCAGCTGACCGGGCAACTGGCGACCGAGCTTCAGCGGACGACCTACAGCTTTCGGCGCCTCTCAGCCGCCGAGACGGCGGCGATCAAACCGCTTCGGCTGCGCGTTGTCCGCGTACGCGCCGGCGACACGCCCGAGACGTTCGCCGACCAGATGCCGTTTTCCGAGTATCGGCTGGAGCGGTTCCTGGCGCTGAACGGGCTCCCTTACGGCGCCCGGCTGCAGCCCGGCCAGCGGGTCAAGATCGTCACCGATCGCTGAGAACTCGCCGCAGGAATTCCGCGGCTATTTCGTAGATACCAGGGGACGTGCTCTCGCGGGGGCCTGCGACGTTGAGCACGCGGACCCGGTGCGAATCGAGCCACCCCCGTACGGCATCCGGGTCCGGGTCGATGTCGAGATCGAGCACCCGGCATGGGCGTCCGGACCGCTTCGCGAAATCGATGGTCAACGCGGTGCCACCGGTCGGTTGGCCGCGGGTCAGCACCAGGGTGGCATCAGAATCGCGGACATTGAGACGTGTGCGCACAAAGTAGGCGGTACGGCCGGTTTCGCGCATCGGATAGCGGGCGTCTATCGGCCCGTCCTCGGCGATCCGCCCCTTCGGCACCCAGCCACCGCAGGGAAGGCCGAGCTCCAAGGCAACGTCCAGGGCAGCGCGGTCGACGCCGGTCTGGCCACCAGAGGCGATGCTGAGGTCCATCACGCTCAGGCTTCGATGACTTCGGTCGGGGCCCCGCCGGGCTCGAATCCGACGCAGACCAACGGACCGCCGAACCCGCAGCCGCCGTCGATCGAGGCGGCGTTTTCGGAAATCCGCACGCCCTGGCCCTGGGCATCGAACCCACGCACGACGCGGCCGAAACCGCTGTATGGACCGTCGATCAGGTCGAAGTCGCGCCCGCCCCACCAAAACGTGTCCGTCTGCTCCGAAAGCGGTCGCGCCGGATCGATGCCGGCGTTGACGAACAGAAGGGAATGATCCTCGGTATAGGCGGCGCGGCGGAGCGCGCTCATCAGGCGATCATGGCCATCGGCGGCGCGCATGGTGGCGCGCAGCCGGTTTGTCCACTGCGACAACGCCACCGGGCCCTGCCGCGCGGCATCGCGGGCTTCCGTCGCCGTGGCGCCGTAGGCCCGGAGTGTCGGTTCGACTCCCTGTGCCAGCATCCAGTCCAGGACCTCGCGAGGACTGGTGGCGAACTGGATCTGCAGCAGCTTGTGCCACATTTCCTCCTGACTGCCGCGCAGATACGCGATGGTGCCTCCGGCATCGACCTGGGCGGCCATGACACGGCGCCTGAACAGCAATAGCTCGGTCACCGTCTCCGCAACAGCCTCGCCACGACCGAGAAAGTTGCCGAGATAGACCACATTGTCGTCAACGCCGATGCACTCGGCCAGCCGCGCATGCAAGGCGGCGAGGCGGCCGGCCTCGCCGTGCACGGCCGCCACCGCCCAGGTCTTTCGACCCGGCGGCAGCGTCACGAAGATGGTTTGTTCCGGCATGGTCCGACGATCGTCGCCGACGACGGGTGGCGGGATCCGACCGCTGCGGACGTGGTCAGGCTGCGGTGAGCAGACCTTCCAGCTTGGCGGTCGCCTTGTCCTTGTCGATCTTTTCCAATGCCGCCAGTTCGCACGCCAGGCGGTCAAGCGCCGCTTCGTAGATCTGGCGCTCGCTGAACGACTGGTCGGGCTGGCCGACGTTGCGATGCAGGTCGCGGACGACCTCGGCGATGGACACCGGGTCGCCGGAGTTGATCTTGGCCTCGTACTCCTGGGCGCGGCGGCTCCACATGGTGCGCTTGATCCGGGCCCGGGTCCTCAGCGTGGTCAGCGCGCTGTTCATCACCTTCCGCGTGCTCAGCCGGCGCAGTCCCGACGTCGACGCCTTCGACACCGGCACCCGCAACGTCATGCGGTCGCGGTCAAACGAAATGACGAACAGCTGCAGGTCGTGGCCGGCGATCTCGCGGCTTTCGATGCAGATCACCTTCCCCACGCCGTGCGTGGGGTAGACCACGTAGTCCCCTGGATTGAATTCAAGCTCTGCTGGCATTTTCTTCTTTCTCTCTCTTCACTCAAGCTCGCGCTGCGTCCGCCATTGTCGGCGCGGTACGCACTGAAACCACACCTGCGCGCCAAGACGGCACGAAGCGGATGTAGTCCCCATCGATTATAGGCGGCTGTCACCCTTGCGAGGTCTGGGCTCGGATGCAAAATCCGGAAACAACCAAAGCTGGCCCGCCGGCACCAGCGCGATCTACTATAACATCATTGCAGTGCAAAATACACCCCCGGATGTATCTCCGGGGGCGTCTGGCGAACGAATTTACGTTCCAGCACCGGGGTTTGTGCTCAGCATGCCCTCCTTGTCCGGTTTGCCGTTCCATTCATCGGCATCCGGCAATGGGTCGCCTTTACGGGTGATATTTGGCCATTCGTTGGCGTACTGGGTGTTGATGTCCAGCCACTTCTCGTTGCCGGGCTCGGTATCGGGGACGATCGCCTCGGCGGGGCACTCGGGCTCACACACGCCGCAGTCGATGCATTCGTCGGGATGAATGACGAGGAAGTTCTCGCCCTCGCAAAAGCAGTCGACCGGGCAGACCTCGACGCAATCCATGTATTTGCATTTGATGCAGTTCTCGATGACGATATAGGTCATGACTTTCTCCGTTTGAGACCCCCGATTCTTGGCCCTTAACCTCGATCCCGCTTCATTTCACGGCACCTGCGCCGCCTAGTCGGTTGGCGACCCGCTTGCGCGCCTCGCCGCTGTCCCGGTCCGGTACGTACAGCAGTCCGGCGATCCGGCGGACGAGATTGGATTCGTAGTGGTGTACCTCGCCGTCCGCGTAGGCGACCTCCCACAACATCTCGATCAGTTTCACCCGATCCTCAAGCTCGAGGCGATCCTTGATCACCCGCGTAAAGCCAACCAACTGCGTCGACCGTTCCGCTGCCCGCTCGCCATCAACGATTAACTCGTCGGCGACATCCGCGGTTAGACCGAATCCATCCTCCAGGGCGGAGCGGATCGCGTCACGCTCCTCAGAGTCGAAGTGGCCGTCCATCGTTGCCGCCTCGACCAGAAGCGCCGCCGCCGCGAGATGAAGGTCGTCGGTCCCAGGTGTGACACTTCCCCCCGCTGCGGCGGCCGGACCGCCCCCAAACAGGGCCTTGAGCCGGTCGATCATGGTTTTGGGTAACACACCGGCCGATGACGGACAACCCCGCGTTCGGCAGGGGTTTGCGCTGATTGCTTGCCGCCGGGGTGCGGTGCCCCTACGTTTGATCTACGGGCCAAAACTCGGACCCGCGCCATGACCGATGCGCGCCAATTCGCCCCGGCAACCGAGCGCAACCGCGAACCCATCGCGAATGTCCTGGCACGGGTGCTCCCGAAGTCCGGAACGGTGCTCGAAATCGGCTCGGGCTCGGGACAGCACGCCGTCGCCTTCGCACCCCGGTTCCCCGGTCTCCGATGGCAAACCAGCGATCCAGACCCGACGGCACGGGCGAGCGTCGTCGCATGGATGGAGGTCGAGCAGGTGAATGCGCCACCTCCCCTCGCCCTCGACGTCGAGGCGGACACCTGGCCCCTCGCCCGAGCCGATGCGGTCGTCTGCATCAACATGATCCACATCGCACCCTGGTCGGCGTGCCTGGGCCTGATGGCCGGCGCCGGCCGCGTCCTGGCCGAGGGCGGCGTGCTCTACCTGTATGGTCCGTATCGCATCAAGGGCGCGCATACGGCGCCCAGCAACGAGGCGTTCAATCAGTCGCTTCGCGAACGCGATCCGCGCTGGGGGGTCCGCGACCTCGGTGATGTCATCCTCGCCGCGGCGCGTCACGGCCTCGAGTTCGCCGAGCGGGTCGCGATGCCGACCAACAACTTTTCGGTGGTGTTCCGAAAAACCAGCCGCTGACACGCTACCGTCCCAGCCCTTTCGCGACACCCGGGTCGAGAGTTGCGCCAAGTCGGGCGACCGCGGTCCTGGCGAACCGGATCGTCTGAGCCTTGCGGCGGCTAGCATTCATCGGGCTTCGCGGCGCCGCCCGTACCACCGTTCCCTCGTAGGCATCAGCGACAATGATGCCGACACCGTCGGGCAACCGCGCCAGGGGAAAATCCGGGCCGACCGCAAAGTAGAACTCGTCCCCGTATGCCAAGTACTCGGGCCACTTCGTGTCGGCGCGGAAATCCGCCACCGACGCCTTGACCTCGACGACGACAAACCGCCCGTCGCGCCCGAGCCCGGCGACATCGACACGCCGCGCATTGCCGACCGGGAACTCGTCGACGACCTCGTAGCCGAGGTCCCGCAGAAGCCGTGTCACGCCGCGAACAATGGACGCCGCAGTGCCTCCGCCGCCGGCAAGACCATTTGCGGGCGCGCCTGCGGGCTCGATGTTCGGCGAATGTTCTTTCATCAGCATCCGTCTTAACCCGTTCGTCGATGGGCCGCAATGCTTGGCCACGGTTGGAGCGGCACCCGATTCCCGCTAGCTTCGGGACGATGAGACAAGCGCAGGACACCCTCAGCGTCCGTACTCGTGGGCAGGGCCTCTACGAGATCACCGCCGACGTTGCCCGATGGCTCTCGGCGCAAACGGTGGAGACCGGTCTGCTGACCGTTTTCTGCCGCCACACCAGCGCTTCGTTGACCATCCAGGAGAATGCCGACCCCGATGTGCAGCGGGACCTGCAATCGTTCTTTCGGCGCCTGGTCAGCGAAGACCCATCCCTTTATCGCCATACAGCCGAAGGCGCCGACGACATGCCGGCCCACATTCGCAGCGCGCTGACCGACATCCAGCTCTCGATTCCGGTAGCCAGGGGGCGGCTCGCCCTCGGCACCTGGCAGGGGATCTATCTGTTCGAGCATCGTACACATCCCCATGTCCGAGAGATCGTTCTGCATATGCTGGGCGAATAGGGCGCGTATGACGATCCGATGACACGGCGGTTGCCCGAAGCGGCCGTTTCTGCGAGGTTTTCGGCGGCGCGAGGACGCCTCATGGGCGCGCAGGAAAGCCACGACAAGGGAACTATAACGTGATGATGGATGCGGGCGACTAGGCGATCGAGACCGGCCACGACGAGATGGACGGTGAGCACCGTGTCCAGATGGAACTCATCAGCGCGTTTCGCGAGGCCGTCGCTGAAGGCCGCGGCAAGGAGGAAATCGAAGAAATCCTCGTCCATCTCGTCGACTACACGAAGATCCACTTCATGTCCGAGCAGCTCCTGATGCGGCTTCATGGCTATCCGCGCTACCGCGACCATCTCCACGAACACGACATGATGGTCGAGCAGATCGACCAGCTCCATGAACGCTACCGGGCCGGCGAGGCGGAGCTGTCCGCCGAGATCGCCGGCTCCCTCGCCGAGTGGCTGGTCGGTCATATCCGGCGCACGGATCGAGCCCTCGGAAAATACCTGGAGGCGGTCACCGCGCGCGATCACTGAGCAGGCTCGAAGCGCAGGCGGTGGACCGCGCGGAATCGCCGGTGGCGCCATTGCGGCATTGGTGATAGCGTCCCCGGCAACATTTAACCGCTGCGTTTGCCCGACCGCTCTCAAAACAAAATACGGCGGTGGCGCAGCCGGTGGTAATCGTCAGGGAGGTGACGATGCCCGCTTCCCCGCCGTGGCGTCGGCGCGCGGGTGCCGTTTCTGTCGTGGGAAACCTGGGGCTGTTCCTGCGCTATACGGTTCGTCGATACGTTAACGACCGGTGCTTCGAGTACTCGGCGTCCCTGACCTTCACGACGCTGTTGGCGTTCGTGCCGATGATGGCCATTGCCCTCGCCATCCTCTCCCAGTTCCCGGTCTTTGACGACATCCGGCTGAATCTGCACGAGTTTTTGCTGGCTAGCTTCCTGCCCGAAACCGGAACGGCGGTGGTCGATCAGCTACAGCAATTCACCGAGAACGCCGGAAAACTCTCGGCGGTGGGCGCGGCCGGCCTCGCCATCGCCGTGCTCGTGCTCCTGGTGTCGATCGAAAATGCGTTCAACGACATCTGGCACGTTGCGGTGCCGCGGCCGGTGATGTGGCGGATCCTGGCGTTCTGGACCGTGTTCACCCTCGGCCCGATCCTGCTCGGCCTCAGCGTCACGCTGTCCAGCTACCTGTTTGCGACGGCCCAGGCGGCGAGCGTCGAGCAATGGACCGGGCCCGTCAACCGGTCGACGGCCCTGCTGCCGCCGCTGCTGGAATTCGCCTCGTTCGTGCTGCTTTACGGCACAATTCCGAACCGGCCGGTGAAGGTCAAACACGCGGTCGCCGGGGCGATTGTCGCCGTCATCCTATTTGAGGCACTGAAGAAGGGGTTCGGGTTCTACGTCGTCACGTTCCCGACGTATCAGACCATCTACGGAGCAATGGCGGTCATCCCGATCATCCTGATCTGGGTCTACATGGCCTGGGCCGTCGGCGTCTTCCATGACAGCGAGTCATTCCAGTCCGCCGCCGATGAATTGATGAGTTCGGGCTTTGACCGTGCCGAACTCAGCCTGCTCGCCGGCGACAAGATTGTTCAAGCCAAACTCGGCCACACCTACGAAAAGGTTTCCGAACTCGAGGACGACGCCGCCGTACCCCGCGCCGCCTTTGTTGGTCGCGATTCCTTGGTCGAGGCGCGTGTGGGCGTGATTGGTGGTTTGGCCTATATCGGAGCGCTGGCCGCAATCGGAGCCGTGGTTGCATCCGGCGGCACTCTGGCGGGCGCGATCGCCGCGGCGGCGGTTGCCGGCGGCGGCGGCGGACTGATCGGCTCGGTCGCCGCGCGCTTTATCGGCCGCGACCGGGCCACTCAAATGCAGACCCAGATCGACAAGGGCGGTCTACTGTTGTGGGTCCACATCCGAGATGACGAACACGAGAAACGGGCGATCGAGATTTTGAGTCGATACGGGGCCGACGACGTCCATGTTCACGACATCCAGGTCACCGCCGAGCCAGAGACCAACCCTCTCACCGGCTTTGATCCCGACCCGTTTCTGGGGGCCAAGATCTAGGACGAACCTCAGCGCGCCGTGGCTGAACAGTCTTGCGGGAGGTCCGCGGTGAGCCTCGAGCACAAAGTCGTCCTCTATGGCTTGCTCGGCGTGCTGGGGCTGAGCCTCGTCGGTCCCGGCTTGGCCGGTGTTTTCAAACCCGACGTCGGACGGACCTGGCTGATCGGCGAAACGGTCGACGCACGCAACCACCTCCGCGCGCTGAACGCGATGATGGCGGCCATGGGGGCGATCGCCCTTTGGGCCTGCTGGGACCTTGAGCGGGCGCGACTGCTGGTCCTCGGTCTCGGCTTGATCCTGGCGGCCCTTGTCGTGGCGCGGATCTACTCCATCGCAGTCGACGGCATGCCCGGTGTGTGGACGTTCGTCTATCTGATTGTCGAAACGGTGATGGCGGCGGTGTTCCTTATCTGGCCACCGCCGGGCTGACCGCTACCCCGGTCAGTTCTCGAGGACCGACAGCAGGATTCCCTCCAGCAGCTCGCCTTCGTTCTGGGTGAAGGCGCCCCGGCCGGCGTTGGCCAGCGCGGCGAAGAACTCGCGGTCGCCGCGGCCAAACCGCCGGAACGACCGCGTCGGGACGAACAGCGTCGAAACGCTGCGCCGGGGTCCGCTGCCGGCGAAGCCGCGCGCCATCGCCAGTGTCGCGGCCTGACGTAGTTGATGGGCCGCGGCGTCGCCGATCACGATCACCGTCTGCTTGGCGCCGGGCCGGAAGGACATCGCCAATGCCGTTCCGAGGCCTTCGTAGACGGCCTCGGTGACGGTGCGCCCGCCGATGCGCGACGCTTCGAGGGACTCGGTGAAAGCCAGGATGTCGCCGAGGGCAACCGACGTGGACCGCAACGGCAAGTCACGGGTGACCCAGCCGCCCAGCTCGTGGTCGCGATAGGCGACGACGCCGATCCGCAACGACGGCACAAGGCGTTCGAGGATACGCACCAGTCCGGCCATAGACAGCGCCAGTTCCTTGGTGACCAGCGCCATGCTTGCGGTAGTATCGATGACGAACACCAAATCCAGCGCCGGGATGATGCGCCGGTTCAGCGTCGCCTGCATCTGACCGACAAGCCGGTCGTCGGCGCCGGCGCGGCCGTCGGCGGCGTCGGCCTCGTCTCGCAGGCTCGCCGCGCTGGCCCGGAGGTCCGCCGCGGCGCGCAGCATGTGGTCGGCCTCGGCCTCGGCCTCCGAAGCCGCAGCCGCTTCGGCTGCCGCCGCCCGGCGGGCTTCATCGATCTCGGCTTGGAGAGCTTCGGTGGCTACGCGCAGGCCAGCCGATTCGGCCCCGGCATCGAAGGTCATCCGGTAGTACGGCATCAGGATCACCACCAGCAGCACGAATACGCCCGTGGACATGGCGAGGACATCGAGCGCCGACAGCGAGAAGATGGAGAGGGTGCGGTTTGGTCGCTTCATCGCTGTCGGACCAGCGTCAACGTGACGTCTCCAAGGACGAGGGTCTGGCCGTCCGCAATGGACAGACGTTCAAAGGGCGGAACGGCGGCGCCGTCGATCATCGTTCCATTCAGCGAGTTCAGGTCCTCGACATGCAACGTGTTGCCGCTGATGGAGAGGCGCGCATGGCGCCGCGAAACGGTCGGATGGTCGACAACGAGATCGGCGAGCGCCGGGTGGCGGCCGACGGTTAGTCCCGGATCCGCCCGGCGCACCTGTGTCTCGCCGAAGGCCAGACGCACTGTTTCGCCGTCCATGCCCTGGCCTTCCAGGGTCCATCCGCGTTCGAGGCTTGCTTCTCCGCTCACCGGTTCCCCCCCGCCCGCGTCGGGCGCCGCGGCTGAAGGATGGACAGCATCACGCTCTCGATCATTCGGCCCCGATGGGCGACGAAATCGCCTCCGCCGGCGCCGGCGACTTGCTCGTAGAACTCGCGGCCGCGCCGGCCATCTCCGGTGAAGATCGCCGAAACCCGCCGCCGACCCGCCACTCCGGTTCCCGACGCGGCAAACCGGGCAGCCGCGTCGAGGGCCCCACCCCAAGCACCGGGCCGCTCGGGGGCATCGCCGATGACGACAATGCGGCCCTGGACACCGTCGCGCCACGGCATGGCAATGGCCTCGGCGAGGGCCTGCCCGACCGGTTCGGGCGGGTCGCCGCCGCCCTTGGCGTCCAGGTCTTCGACGAACGCCTGCAGCTGGACGAGATTGACGCCCTCCATGGGTGTCAGTGGAAATGCCCGGGTGACATAGGCGTCGGTCCGGTCCTTGAAGGCGACGAAGCCGACCTGCAACGTCGGAGCGAGGCGATGCAGGGTGCGCACGATTCCGAGCAGGTTCGCCTGGATGTCGGCGATCTCGTCGCGCATGCTGCCGGTGGCGTCCATGACGAACACCAGGTCGAGGTCGGAAATGGGCAGCGCCGCCAGCTTCGCCTCGGCCGACGCCCGGCGCTTGCCCGCTTCGTGGGCACGGCTGGCCGCCTCCAGCATCGCGTCTTCTGCCTCCTTCTCGGCCGTCTTGGCTTCGGCCAGGGTTTCGGCGGCGTGGGCGCGGCGGGCTTCGGCAGCGGCGCGGGCTTCGGCCGCCTGCGTCGCCGAGCGATGGGCGGCATCGAGTGCCGCCCGGGCATCCGCCAGTTCCGCCTCGGCGCCGGCGCGGCCCACCTCCAACGCCGGTTGCTTCAGATAGTAGGGGAACAGGATCACTGCCATCAGCACGAACACGCCCAAGGACGTGGCGAACAGGTCGAGAGCGGAGATGCTGAGGACTTCGAGAGCTGGCCGAGTGCGGGCGAGCATGGTGCTCAGTCTTCGTAAAGACGGTTGATCAGGTTATCGAGGCAGTAAAGCCCGGCGCGGTTGAGGGCGCGTTCCTCGCGCGCCTGAACGATGTGCTGAAACAGCAGCAGCACGGCGGCCATGACCAGTGCCAACAATGTTGTGTTGAATGCCACGGCGAGCCGCTTGGTCAATTCGGCGAGAAGGGCCGGGTCCTGAACGTCAACGGCGCCGGCAAACGACAGCGCCAGCGAGATGCCGATCACCGTGCCGATGAAGCCGAGGGTCGGGATCAGCCAGACGATGTAGCGGAGCATGCTGTAGCGCAGATCGATCTCGTGCAGGTAGAGCTCGAGGCTGGAATTCAACAGCACATTCGCCTGGTTGATGGAACGGCTGGTCTGAAACTGCAGCACGATCCGCTGGATCAGCCGCGGCAGGAACCGCCCGCCGGCGCCGTCCGCGGCCCCGTGTTCGCGTACCCGGGCGTAGATGTCGCGCAACTCCGGGGACTGCAGGATAGTCCGGTCGTCCTCGGGCAGGTAACGCCGGTCAAGCTCGACCGACTCGGCGCGGGCGTCGCGAAACCGGACGATCAACTCCCCGAGACCGACGGCGAACACCACCCACATTACGGTCTGCACGGTCAACGGATAGGTTTCGCGTTTGCTGTCGATGAGCAGCACGGCAAGGGTCTGGGGCGCGAACGTCTCAATCAACCAGATCACGCCCGCAGCGGCGGCCACGCAGAGCGCCAGCACGACGAGACGCGGTAGCCCGCCGCGCGGCTTGGCCTTCGGCGGGACCGTTTCGACGCGGGCTGCGGAGTCTTCGGGCACCGTTCAGCTCCTCCGCCGCACGATCTCGCCGGTGACGGGGTCGCGCTCGACCGGGCCCCGCGGGCGGTGCTGTTCGGCCTCCGCGCGCGGCTCGCCGCCGTCGGGCGCGATGGCGCCGCCGGCCGCGGCGATGAGATCGCCGACCGTGCAGCAATGCTCGCCGAGCCGCAGTTCGTCATCCAGCCGGACGAATCCCTGGCGCACCGGCCGCCATCTGCCGCTGACCGACGCCTGTGCGGGACGGCGCCACGTGCCGCTTCCGCTGGCGCAATCGGTGAGGTGGTGGCGTCCGTCGACGGTGACCACCAGCTCCGCGTGGCGGGCCGCGACGCTGGCTTCGGCGATAACGATGTCGGCGGCGTGGCTGCGCCCGATCATCAAGGTCTTCAGGGCCTGTCCCTCCAAGAGCCGGTGGCTGCCAATGACAGTTTACCGCAGGTCACGGCTTCGGCGCCTCGCCCGTCTGCACCTTTGGATCGACGTTCCCGGAAACCGCGTTTTCGCCGACCGTCGTCTCGGCGCCGAGGCCGATGGCGAAGCCGTGTCCGGCATTGCCGGTGATCGTGTTGCCCTCGAACCGGCCGCGGGCACCGTCGAGCGCCAGCACGCCGTGCTGGGCATTGCCGGTGATCCGGTTGGCGGTCATTTCGGGATCGCCGCCGAGACCGACGACGACCCCGGAGTATGCGTTTCCGGTGATCACATTGTCGGAGAACCGGCCGGTGCCACCGTCATAGACGTAGACGCCGGCCTCGGCGGAGGCGGAAATGCGGTTGCCGGCGACTTTCGGACCGGCGCCATCCCGAACCTCGATGCCGGAGGCACGGGCCTCGGTGATCACGTTGTTGGCGAGCCGGCCGCTGCCTCCCGCAGCGAACAGTACGCCGGCCTGGCCGGTCCGGCGTATGGCGTTGGCGGCGATCACCGGCACGGCACCGCCACGAACAACGATCCCGGAACGGGCCGTGTCCTCGACGATGTTGTCGGTCACCGTGCCACGGGCGGCCGATTCGAGAATGATCGCGGGGCCGTCCGTCTCCGCGAAGCGGTTGCCGCGGACGGTCGCCTCGGCGCGATCGCGAAGGCGCAAGCCCGGGCCGCTGCCGCCGGTGACGACGTTGTTTTCGAACAGGACGCGCCCGTGTGCCAGATCGATGCACGGCGTGTCCCGGCCACCGCTTGCGGCGCCTTCGAAGGTCATGCCGGTCACCGTACCTGCATCTGCCGTGGCTACCAGGCAGTGCATATCCGGGGGCGCGACGATCACCGCCGCGGGCGACCCGCCGGCGCCAATGAGGTTCAGCGGATCCGCAAGGTGCAGGCTCTCGGAATAGGTGCCCGGTTGGATCCGCACGGTCGCACCTGAACGCGCCCGGGCGATCGCCTCGCCGATGGTCCGCACGTCGCCGCCACCGGCTCCGTCTACGGTCCACACGTCGCGCGACCAGTCCTGGTATCGGGGCCACCCCCACAACGCGGCACCGGCGACTGCGGCGACAAGCAAAACGCCGACGACGACAGACCACCGTTTCGACGGCCGCGCTGCTCGTCCGTCCGGCCGTTTGGTTTTCGGCGGTGCCGAAGCTCCTTCGCTCGCCCGCCGGACCCGGATGGTCGGTGGCAGATCGTCGTCGTCCGCGTCGAGACCGGCCAGAAGGTCGGCCTCGAATTCGGAGGCCGTGCGCGGCCGGTCGCGAGGATCGAGGCCGAGCGCCGCGTCGATCGCCCGCAGCACGCCATCGGGATAGCGCCCGCGGCCCGCTTCCGCGGCCGGTGTCATGGGGTCCTGGCCGGTCCGCGCCTGGGCATCCGGCGGTGGCGCCCCGGCGACGATCTCGTAGCCGATGGCGGCGACGGCGTAGAGGTCGGTCCACGGTCCCTCCGCGTCTTCGGGGCCATAGCGCTCCGGGGCGGCGTAGCCCGGCGTCAGTTCGCTGAACGGGGAGGGCGGCGTACCGACGCCGCCAATAGGCCGCGCGGCACCGAAGTCGGTCAACACGATACGGCCGCCGGAGTCGATGATGATGTTCGCCGGCTTGATGTCCAGGTGCAGGTAACCGGCGCCATGCACCGCGTCAACGGCTTCGACGAGGGCCAGCAGCAGGTTCACGGTTTCGTCGACGCCGATGCCGTCGCGGAGAACGTCCGCCAGGGTGGCGCCCTCGGCCCGTTCGAGAACCAGATAGACGGTCCCGTTGGTGTCCTCCGTCGCCAGCAATCGTGCTACGTCTGGAATGGGGAGATTGGACAGAACGTCCGCTTCACGCCGCATTGCGTCGAGGGCATCGTCGAATGCAGCGGCATCAGCCTTGGCAACCGGTGAGACGGCGAAAGCCCCAGGCTCGCGGACAGCGATCCCGCGCGGGAAACACTCCTTGAGCAGGACGTCGCGTCCGGACTGGCGGTCGACAGCGGCATAGGTGATGGCAAACGCCCCGCGGCCCAGCACATCGCGGATCTCGTAGCCGCCGATGCGGATACCTGCGGCGAGCGGCGCCCGGGCGGACGGCGCAGCGGTTGTCGAGCCGTTGGGAGTCCCCATACGCCCGCCTGCCTATTCTTCCGACCGGGACGGGATGTCCCCGGACAGTCGCACCGGACCGGTGTCGACCTTGGCCGGCGGCGGGGGTGGCGCCGGCGCGACATCGGGAACCGGCACCGCCGGCGGCGCCGATGCCAGCGGCGGCTCGCTCGCGGGTGCCGGCGGCACCGGTTTGGGTGGCGGCACCTCGAACGTGGTTTCGGGCAGTGGCGGTGGGTCTGCGATCTCGTCGGCGATTGCCGGTTCCGTTTCCGGTTCTTGCTCGTCCAGGCTCCAGATCGCGTCGCGGTTGCGGCATCCCGTCCCCCGGACGGTGACCGTCGCCTCTCCTGCCCGTTCGAGGGTTCGTTCGTACTCTCGGCAAGGTACGCCGTCGCCGCGATAGTAGGTGCGGGTCACCGTCACCGTGCCGGCACTGCCGGTTTCAGCGTTGGACCAGGGAATCGTCGTGCCGGTGCGTTCTTTCTCGAGGACCCGGTTGACCACCGACTGGACGACGGCGCGATCCTGGAAGTCCTGGCCCGCGACCGTCGTCGATCCGACGGAGAGCGCCAGAACGGCAGTGAGCCCGAGCAGGCCGGCCCGTTTCGCGCCGTCGTGGAACACCCTGCGTCTCAGAACTGCCTCACTCGAACCCGCATGCCGGATGAACACCGGCGATGACTCCATTCTATCGGCTACCGGTTCGCCGCCGAACCCCTATCGGCACGATCGCGGGTCCGTTGCGAACCGCCTTCATTAACAATCCGATGAACAGATCATTAGTGTGATTTCACATCGTGTTACAGGGGCCCATGCCCCAAATGCCCGAAGCACGGATCACGCCGTGCGCCAATAAATTCGCGACAGGGAGAATAATCATGACCATCCGAAAGCTCGGCGCCGCCATCGGTTTCGCCGCGGCGATCGGCCTCGCTGGAGGCGCCCAAGCCAAGACGTTCATCTATTGCTCGGAAGGCAGCCCGGAGGGCTTCAATCCGTCGCTGTATACGTCGGGAACGACGTTCGACGCGACGGCCCGCAACATCTTCAACCAGCTTGTCCAGTTCAAACGCGGCACGACCCAGATCGAACCCGCGCTCGCCGAGTCGTGGCAGGTCTCCGATGACGGCCTCGCGTACACGTTCAAACTGCGCAAGGGTGTCAAGTTCCAAACGACCAAGAACTTCACGCCGTCCAGGGACTTCAACGCCGACGACGTGCTCTACAGCTTCATGCGCCAGTGGAAGGCGGACCATCCCGACCACAAGCTGTCCGGCGGGCAGTACGAGTATTTCAACTCGATGGACATGCCCAACCTGTTGAAGGCGGTGGAGAAGGTCGATGACCACACCGTCCGGTTTACGCTGACCAAGCCGGAATCGCCGTTCATCGCCAACCTCGGCATGCAATTCGCCTCCATCCTCTCGGCCGAATACGCCCAGAAGATGCGGGCCGCCGGCACGCCCGAGAAGATCGACCTGGAGCCGGTCGGCACCGGCCCGTTCCAGCTCGTCAACTACCAGAAGGATGTGGTGATCCGTTACAAGGCCCATCCGGATTTCTGGGGCGGCAAGGCGCCGATCGACAACCTGATCTTCTCGATCACTCCGGATGCGGCGGTGGCCTACGCCAAGGTCAAATCCGGCGAATGCCACCTGATGCCCTATCCGAACCCGGCCGACCTCGAAGCGATGGGCAAGGACCCGGCGCTGAAGGTGATGTCGCAGGAAGGGTTGAACGTCGGCTATCTGGCGTTCAACACCGATGCCAACTCGCCGGCGTTCAAGGGCAAGGACCACCCCTTCGGTGATGCCCGTGTTCGCAAGGCCCTCAGCATGGCCATCAACAAGGACGCCATCATCGACGCCATCTATCTCGGCGCCGGCAAGAAGGCCAAGAACCCCATCCCGCCGACCATCTGGTCCTACAACGAGGCGATCAAGGACGATCCCTATGATCCGGCGGCGGCGAAGAAGCTCCTCGCCGATGCCGGCTACGCCAACGGCTTCGAGACCGACATCTGGGCGATGCCGGTGAAGCGGCCCTACAACCCGAACGCCCGGCGGATGGCCGAGATGATCCAGGCCGACTGGGCCAAGGTCGGCGTCAAGGCCAAGATCGTCACCTTCGAGTGGGGCGAGTACCTGAAGCGCTCCAAGCAGGGCGAGCACCAGACGGTGCTGCTCGGCTGGACCGGCGACAACGGCGATCCGGACAACTTCCTCTATGTGCTTCTCGGCTGCGAGGCGGCCAAGGACAGCGCCAACCGGGCACGCTGGTGCCACAAGCCGTTCGACGACCTGCTTGTCCAGGCCAAGCGGACTGCTGACGTCGGCAAGCGCACCATGCTTTACGAGAACGCTCAGGACATCTTCAAGAAGGAGACTCCTTGGGTGACCATCGCCCATTCCGTGGTGTTCAAGACCATGCGCAAGGAAGTAGACGATTTCCGCATCGACCCGTTCGGCGGACACATCTTCTACGGCGTCGACCTGAAGTAGTCGGGTAACACCAAGAGAGAGCGAAAGCGGGCGGGACGGCACCAAGCCGTCCCGCCCGCGCCGCTTACACGCACCATGCTGAAGTTCCTGTTCACCCGTATCGGACTGGTCATCCCGACGTTCATCGGCGTGACGCTGCTGACATTCGCGCTGATCCGTCTGGTCCCGGGAGACCCCATCGAACTTCTGGTCGGCGAACGCGGCATTGACCCGGCCCGCCACGCCATGCTTCGCGCCGAACTGGGTCTCGACAAGCCGCTGCTGAGCCAATACGGCATCTACATCTCCGACGTCATGCAAGGGGATCTCGGCCGGTCCATCGTCACCAAGACGCCGGTGATCGACGAGTTCCTGTCCCTGTTCCCGGCGACGGTCGAGCTGTCCATCTGCGCCATCCTCTTCGCCGTCGCCGTCGGCCTGCCGGTCGGCATTCTTGCCGCGGTGAGACGCGGATCGTTCCTCGACTACGCGACGATGGGCGTTTCGCTCACCGGATATTCGATGCCGATCTTCTGGTGGGCCTTGCTGCTGATCCTCTTCTTCTCGGTCAACCTCGGCTGGACGCCGGTGTCGGGCCGCCTGTCGGTGCTCTACTACGTCGAGCCGGTGACCGGCTTCATGCTCATCGACACTTTGCTGTCCGGCGAGAAGGGCGCCTTCGGCTCCGCCGTCCGCCACCTGATCCTGCCGTCCATCGCGCTCGGCACCATTCCGCTCGCCATCATCGCCCGCATGATCCGATCGTCGATGCTGGAAGTGCTGGGCGAGGACTACATCCGAACGGCCCGAGCCAAAGGCCTGGCGCCGCTGCGGGTGATCGCGCTGCATGCGCTGCGGAATGCCCTGATCCCGGTCGTCACCGTGATCGGTCTCGCCGTCGGCGTGCTGTTCGCCGGTGCGATCCTCACCGAAACCATCTTCTCGTGGCCGGGGGTCGGGAAGTGGCTGGTCGAGTCGGTCCGCCGGCGCGACTATCCGGTCCTCCAGGGCGGCGTGCTGCTGGTCGCCGGCATCGTCATGGCCGTCAATCTGACGGTCGACCTGCTCTACGGCCTGATCAATCCCCGTATCCGGCACCGGCGCTGATCATGACCCCGCCGCAGGACACAATCGCCGCCACCGAGACCGCAGCCCCCACGGCCGAGGCGCCGCCGCACCCGATCGTCGAGTTCTGGCGGTACTTCAGCGTCAACCGGGGACCGGTGATCGGCCTGATTGTCATCATCCTGCTGGCCCTGGTCGCCATCGGCGCCGACGTTCTCGCCCCGCATTCGCCGAACGAACAATACCGCGACGCGTTCCTGGCGCCGCCGGCGTGGGTCGAGGGCGGCTCGGTCCGCTTCCTGCTCGGCACCGACGACGTCGGCCGCGACATCCTTTCTCGGATCATCCACGGCGCGCGCGTTTCCATGTCGATCGGCTTCCTGGTGGTGACGTTGGCACTGGCCAGCGGCATTGCCCTCGGATTGATCGCCGGGTTCTCCCGTGGCGCGGTCGATATCGGAATCATGCGGGCGATGGACGTGATGCTGGCGTTGCCGAGCCTGCTTTTGGCCATCGTCATCGTCGCCATCCTCGGCCCCAGCCTGATCAACGCGGCGATGGCCGTGGTTATCGTCCAGTTGCCCCACTTCGTCCGGCTGACCCGGGCCGCGGTGATCACCGAAACCGCCAAGGATTACGTCACCGCGAGCCGCGTAAGTGGCGCGGGGCTTTTCCGGCTGATGCTGATCACCGTGCTGCCAAACTGCATGGCGCCGCTGATTGTCCAGGCGACGCTGGGATTCTCGACCGCGGTGCTCGACCTTGCCGCACTTGGTTTCCTCGGCATGGGCGCCCAGCCGCCGACCCCCGAATGGGGCTCGATGCTGGCCAATGCCTTGCAGTCCATCCAGCGGGCGTGGTGGGTGGTGACATTCCCCGGCCTCGCCATCCTGATCACCGTGCTGGCCTTCAACCTGCTGGGCGACGGCCTGCGCGACGCCCTGGATCCGAAGCTGAAACGCTGATGGCTCTTCTGGAGATGGACAACCTGACCGTCGAGTTCGGCGCCGCCGGCAAGGCGTTCCGCGCTGTCGACTCGGTGGACCTGACCATCGAGGAGGGCGAGGTCGTCGGCGTCGTCGGTGAGTCGGGCTCGGGCAAGAGCGTCACCATGCTGGCGCTGACGGGGCTGATCGGTTTCCCCGGCGTCGTCACCGCCGATACGCTCAATTTCGGCGGCATCGACCTGTTGACGCTGTCGGCGGCGAAAAGGCGGGCGATCACCGGCAAGGACGTGGCGATGATCTTCCAGGAGCCGATGACCAGCCTCAATCCCTGCTATACCGTCGGCTTCCAAATCTCCGAGACGCTGAAGGTCCACGAGGGGGGCAGCCGCGCGGAGCGGCGTCGGCGGACCATCGAGCTTCTCGACCAGGTCGGCATTCCCGCGCCCGAAAGCCGTGTCGACTCTTTCCCGCACCAGATGTCGGGCGGCATGAACCAGCGGGTGATGATCGCCATGGCCATTGCCTGCAACCCGCGGCTGTTGATCGCAGACGAGCCGACGACGGCGCTGGACGTCACCATCCAGAAGCAGATCCTCGACCTGCTGCTGGCGTTGCAGCGGGATCGCGGCATGGCCCTGGTGCTGATCACCCACGACATGGGCGTCGTCGCCGAGACGGCGCAACGGGTCGTCGTCATGTATGCGGGCCAGATGGTCGAGCGCCAACCGGTCGACAAGCTGTTCTCCGCACCGCGCCATCCCTACACGGCGGCATTGCTGGAGGCGCTGCCCGAGCGCGGCGTTGGCCGGGCCCGGCTGCCGACCATCCCCGGCGTCGTCCCCGGACAGTATGACCGGCCGAGCGGCTGCCTGTTCAATCCCCGCTACCGCTACGCCAACGAGCGGTGCCGGGGCGAAGAACCGTCGTTGCACGACGGTCCGCGCGGTGCGGTGCGCTGCCACACGCCGCTGATCGATGGGAGGCCGGAATCGTGACCGGCCACGCCATCCTCGAGGCCCGCGATTTGACCCGCCATTACGAGGTCAAGGCCGGTGTGTTCGCCAAGCCGAGGACGCTCAAGGCCCTCGATGGTGTGTCGTTCGAACTGCACCGGGGGAAGTCTTTGGCGGTGGTCGGAGAGTCCGGTTGCGGCAAGTCGACGCTGGCGCGGCTGATCACGCTGATCGAGCCGCCGACAGCCGGCGACTTCACCCTCGACGGCGTTGCCGCCAGCGGTGCCGATCGCCGCACCGTCCGCACCCTGCGGCACAAAGTGCAGATGGTGTTCCAGGACCCCTATGGCTCTCTGAACCCGCGCAAGAAGGTGGGCACTATTCTTGAGGAGCCGCTGGCCATCAACACCGACAAGAACGCCGCCGAACGCAAGGAGGCGGCTCTGGCGATGATGGATCTGGTGGGTCTTCGGCGCGAACACTACGGCCGCTTTCCGCACATGTTCTCGGGTGGCCAGCGCCAGCGCTCGCCATTGCCCGCGCGCTGATGCTGCGCCCCGGTGTGGTCGTCGCCGACGAACCGGTTTCGGCGCTTGACGTGTCGATCCAGGCTCAGGTGCTGAATCTGATGATGGACCTGCAGGAGGAGTTTGACCTCGCCTACGTGTTCATCTCCCACGACCTTTCCGTCGTGCGCCACATCGCCGACGAGGTGGTGGTGATGTATCTCGGCCGCCCCGCCGAGCAGGGACCGAAGGAAACCATCTTCGCCAAGCCCATGCATCCCTACACCCGGGCCCTGTTAGCGGCGACGCCGCGGGTCAACCCCGCCGATCGCCAGGAGCGCATGGTGTTGAGCGGCGAACTGCCGTCGCCCCTCGATCCGCCGTCGGGATGCGCCTTCCACCGCCGTTGTCCCTTCGCCACGGAACGCTGTGCCGAGGAACGGCCGGAACCCCGGCCGCTGGACGGCCGCACGGTCGCCTGCCACCACGCCGAATCACTCTAACAGCCTGGTTTTCAGGGCACTTTCGCCACCCAAATCGAGGCGACTCCGCAAACGCCGAAAAAGCTGCTATACTCCGCGAGGGGGTCGAGAGAATTCGACTTGTTCTCAGAATGGAGATGTAACCATGGAGATACCTTCGGCTACGGCAGGCGCGCTGTCGCAGAAGATAGCCGGCGCGACCAACACCGTAAGCCGGCCGAATGCGCCGGCCACCGAAGCCCGCGCCCCTGCGGAGAGCACCACCGACACTACCGCCGCCGCACAAACTCAATCGCAGGCCGGGGTGGAGGTGCAGGTCGTCGAGCAGCCGCGGACCGTCCTCGAGGTGGCGGAAAGCGCTGAGTCACGAACCGAGGGTGATCCCCGGCCGGTCGCCGGTCCCGATCCGCGGACCGAGCCAAGCGCCGACAGCGCGCCGCGGGAACCGAACGGCTTCCTCGGCAACAATCTCGACGTCGAAGTCTGACGCCTTCGCACGTCTGACATAGCCGACGCCGGCAGCACGTGCTGCCGGCGATTGCACGTGCGCGCCCGAATGCCGCCCATCAGCCCTCCGAAATCCGCCGCCCGGTGATCCCCGTCACAGCGCCTGGATCGCTCCGGACCTATCCTTGAGATACCCCGAAATCGGGATTGGCGAATCCGTCCTCAGGAGGCGGACTCGATATGCACCCGGGATGTGGGAGGAAACGAACCAACGTTTCCACGGGAGGCATAACGCCATGTTGACGACAAGAAACGAGACCGTCGAACTGCACGCTCAAGACTGGATCGAGGAATACAGCCGCCAACGGGAACGCGGCGTCACCGAACACCTGGCCGTCGAGCGGGCCAACAAGACCATGCGCAAACGCGCCGAGGAAGATCTCTGGACACGGGTGTCCGGCGGGATCACCCACTGAGGCACTGACGCTTTCGCCCCAGCCGAGGACGTCAGCGGTCAAAGCCGAGACCGGCGAACCCGGCCGGAACCGACCTACACGACGTTGTCGGGGGTCGATCGGTCCGCTTTCGCGGATGTGTCGTCGCTGGCCGTGGTGAGGATCGTCGACGCGACGATCATCGCGGCCCCGAGCCAGGTAAACCCGTCGGGCATCTCGTGGAACACGACAAATCCGATGGCGGTAGCCCAGATCAGCTTGATGAAATCGAGCGACGCGACATCCCGGGCGTGGGCGCGCTTCAGCGCCGCAGCCAGGAAGATCTGAGAGCTGCCGCCGAGAATACCGATAGCGATAAGCCATCCGAACTGCTCGATGGTCGGCCACTCCCAGTATGGCAAGGCGGGAAAGAACGCCAACGGCGCCATCATCAAGGACATGTACGCGGTGATCGTGACGCTCGAATCCGTCCTGCCGAGGATCTTCACGATGATCAGCGTCATGGCCCAACACACGGCACCGAACATCGTCAACACGACCCCCATGCCGACAATTTCGAACCCCGACCGAACGACGACAAGCGTGCCGGCGAATCCGAGGGCAAGAAACACCCAGTGTCGGGCACCGACACGCTCCCGCAGCAGCACTGCGGCAAGGATCACCGCGAAAATCGGAGCGGTGAAGCTCAGCGCCGTGATCTGCGCCAGCGGAGCGAGCGAAAGCGCCGAGAAGATCGCCAGCATGGCACCGACGTTGAAGACTGCCCGCAATGCCAGCAACCACAGCCGGCCGGTCCGAAGCGGCGCTACGCCGTGCTTGATCAACCACGGCAGAATCACCAGCAGCCCGAAAACGAGTCGGAAAAACAGAATCTCGAACTCGTGGAGTTCGGCGCTGACATAGCGCACGGCACCGAGCATGCCGGTCGCGCAAAGCGTGAACAGCACCATGCAAACGAGTCCCACCGTCCGATCGCCGAAACCACGCGCAAGCAGGAAGGAGTTGGTCATCGAGAGAAGCGCTTGGTTCGCCTCCGCGGACTGACCGCTTTCGCGTTCGGTTCGCCGCGTGTCGGCGCCAGAAGTGATGAGCCTCAAGATACGCAACAGACAGCTCTCAACTCAAGTCAACGCCGCCAATCTTTCCAAATACCCCCGATCACGAATTATAAAACTTCCACGATGGTATGAAACTGCATGGTTATCCCTCAAAAACACACTTTCCTTTGTAATGCTTTCTCTTGTAATGCCAAGCATTCTTCCTAGATGATTGTGGGTTATTTTTATCTCTATTCTTGTCCCATCTTCCGTTGGCGTGCCGTACAGATCCGCCAACAGAAGGAGCCGCTTGGCCAATCGCGCCCGCACGTCACGGAACACGGCGTCTTCGATGATGCTGCTCGTCCACCGCACCCGCGAGCAGAGGACGGACATCAGACCGTAGCAAAGTACGGGATGGCGATGGATGAGCCGGCGGAATTCGAGCCCGTCAATGTGAAGCAGTTCGGCTGCTTCCATGGCCACGGCGCCCGCCGTTCTCGGCAGGTTGTCGATGGCACCGACTTCCCCGAATACCTCCCCCTCTTCCAATATGTTGAGGATGATCTCCTTCCCATCGACAAAAAGGCACGTAATCCCAATCCGCCCGCTAACAACGATATACAGACCGTCGGATTCTCCGCCTATTTCAAATACGACGTCTTCTTTATCGAATTTTTTTATTTTGGAGACGCGCGATACTTCCTTAAGGACACTATCTTTCACCTCATGAAACGCCGAGGTTTTTCTCAACACTTCTTCCACCGGCCTGGGGTGAATCTGGCCGTCAGCAGTCATGCAGCGCCTCCGTCAGCATCGTTCCGGATGCCCGCTGCCGCCCCGCGGCAGCCGGTTGCATGACCTATCGTCGCATTCACCGACGCAGATTTGGAGTCCAGGCCGCGTCTGTCGGCGGCGAACAGCCCACCGCGCGCTATCCCAGCTCCGAATTCGCGACGCGCCCGTCCCCATGTCGTTCCATGGTCGCCGCCCAGAGCGTCGTCTGCTCGAAGTTGTACGTGACGTCTTTCGGCTTCGCCGGTGACGAAAAGCGGACGCTCATATGCTGCAGCATCTGAACCGCGTCCTCCCGTTTCTGGTCAGTCCTCCCTTCCGGCAACCACTGCAACAAGTCCTCGAGTTGGCGCTTCGCCAATCCTGTCCGCGCGCCTTGTTCCATCACCCGCGACCACGCCCGGTCCCGGTAGTGCAACGATTTGGCGATGCCTTCGAGGCCGCACCGCGTGGACGGGTCGATCACGCCCCTCGCCAGTGCGTCCGAAAGCGTACGCCGGATGTTGACCATCGCCTCCGAAAGAGCCGGATACCCGAGCTCCGCCGGCCCGTGGATGACCGCGACCTCGTCATCGTCTTCCATCTCGCCGTTGCGGTAGGCTTCGAAAATGGCGCCGACGCCTTCCATCCCGAAGGGGGCGAGTTCGGCGGCGCGGAGGGCGCCCATGCTTGAACTGCCGAGCACGTGAACGCCCCGGGACATGGCGTACAGGATCTCTTTGTGCCAGACAGCGGGGACGCTCTCGAAGTAGCCGTCAATGATGCCAATGGCATCGGCGCCCTGCCGCACGACGTTCGCGACGTCTCCTTGGGAGACCGGAGGCAGGTAGATGGCGTCAAGGACCGTACGGGCGTCCTCCTTGGGGAGCGTCGGACCGAGGAAAACGTAGATTCTCATTGCACCGTGCCCCCAATACCGTGGCTGGATCTCTGCAGCGCTTGCCGGCGATGCGATGTTGGCTCCTCGAGTTTGGGAATGATGATCTTGACGACGGGGATCTCGAATTCCGGTTTCGACAGGTCGACAGCGACGACTTCCTCGATCCCGCGGTCGACGAGCCTCTCCAGTTCCCACGTCACGTCCTCTTCGAACGTTTCCGATTCCCACGTGGGAATGTCGTGGAAATTCCGAGTCGGCTCGATGGCCTCCATGCCAACGCGCCACGCCTCATCGATCTCGGGACGGAAGAAGTACTCGTACTCGTCCTTGGGCATGTCGTCGCGGGCGCCGGAGATGAAGGTCAAACGGCTCTGGGCCGCTTCAGTCAGCGCTCTCAGCAGGGCCACCTGTCTGCTGGGATGGCATCCCATTCCCGTCGACGGCCGGAACGAGTGAACGGGCGTATCCCGCCCCTGGACAATCCGACAGAGGAACGACGGCACGCCGATCTCGCAGGTCGTCTCCCAAACGCCCACCATGACGCCGGCGCTCTGAAACGCCGCAATGACCTGCTGACACAGGGGATCGTCCACGGTATCGAGGTCGACGCAGGTGCGGTCCTGCTCCGGGGCCGGCCGCGCGCGCCACCGTGATGTCGCGTGCCGTTCGACAACCTCGCAGATCCCGTGACTGACGGCTTCAAGGGTATGATTGCCGGACGCCAGGCCATTGGAGCTTGCGGCGAATGTTCCGAAGCCGACCTGCGCCGGCAACGAGAAGTTGAGCGTGACAAGCTCGTAGGGCACCCATTTCTGGCGCGCGCCGATGAGGTCGTAGCCTTCGATCCAGAGGAGCTGTTCAAACGGCGAAAGAGGGTCCTCGCGGCGCCGCGGGAGGGCGCCGAAGTTGACCAGATCGTGCGTGTAGCGAAGTTCCTCGGGGCTACCCAGGAGAAGCGGCGCGACGATGCGTTCGGCATGAAAGGACTCCACCGACTCCATGAAGCCGGAGGCCTTCGCCGCATCAAGCGTAATGCCCTTGCCCTGGGAAACGGAAACCGACCGTGAGTTCGGTCGGCAGACCATGACGACGGGGATTCCGATCGTGTCGAGGCCCGTCACATTGGCGATCCGAGTGATCCCCATGACGTTCGCAAACGGCCGGACGTAATTGAGTGTCTCGGCCGGATCAACCGCTCGATGGGTTCCGCGGCTGTATGCTTTTCGGATCGACCGGGATTGACGGCCAAGACCTACGTCGACGAAGGACATCGCTAACACACCTGTCTCACGTCTTTGAAAGCGGCGATCGCGGACGGCCCGGGATCGTCAGCCGAAAAAACGGGGGGCGAACGCGACGGCCGAGGCCATCCACGTTTGCCCCCCTAATCGAAGGTTAGGGCGTGACCCAGTCCCGCGACGCAGCGCTGTCGCCGGGCCAGACCCAGTCTCTCGACGCGGCGGTCTCGCCGGGCCAGACCCAGTCCCGCGACGCAGCGGTTTCGCCGGGCCAGACCCAGTCCCGCGACGCAGCAGTCTCGCCGGGCCAGACCCAGTCCCGAGATGCCGCGGTTTCGCCGGGCCAGACCCAATCACGTGACGCGGCTTCGTCGCCTGGGAACGCCTGTTTGCCAATCCCTCCGCCGTCAGTGCGTTCGGCACCTTCTGACACGGAATGGATGTCGTTGACTTCGTCAACTCGAACACTACGCGCGGCCGAAACCTCGTAGAGGCTTCCGTCCGCGCCGCGAACGGTTGTTGCGCTCTTGCTCCTCTGCATCCTGCCCTCCGGTCTGATGGTTCATCAGTGGGCAAAAGGATACCCGTAACGAGTCCCCGCGTTTGGTGAACCAGTTCACAAAGAGAACGAAAAACTTCTGATAAGGTTGTTGGCCGTTTCTCACTGAGCCAGATCGGATAGGGGGACAGAAATGGGCAAGAACACGCCGTTCGAGGCGCTAGAAGATTTGAAGGGAATCAGGGCCTGCTTGAGCTACGTTGAACAGGAGCTCGAAGCCAAGGAACTGCGGCTTGCGGCGCATTTTATCGGTGCGGCGTGCTACGCCATTCAGCAAGACATCGACAATCTGAAAGTGCAGTCCCAGCTTGACGCTGAGAGGGTCGATGAAATAGCCGAAGGGAGCCAAGGACACGGCCTGCACTAGGTAATCTGGCGGTGAACACCCCAGAACCGAACCGTGCTTCAGAACAGACGGTCGCGTACCTCGACTGACACCAGTTGGGCGTCTCCACGTTCAGCTGGAGAGAGCCGTTTCATTCGGCATTCCTCGAGGATCCGAGACGCCTCATCGAAATGGATCGCCGCGTCTCGTTCCCGGCCTTCCACCCTATCGAGTCTTCCGAGTGACACTTCGCACTGCGCGACAAGTGGCTTCATTCCCATTTGGTCGGCAAGGTTGCGCGCCTGGGTGATTCCGGCCACCGCGTCTGCAGTGTTCCCCATGCCCAGGAGAAAACGCGATTCACCGACAATCCGAACGCACTGCGCCTCGATCGGCCGTTCACCTTTCTTGCGCGCCGTGTCGAGGGCCGAAGAAGCGATCGCCAACGAAACCTTCGGCACCCCGGCACTGAGGAACCCCTCCGCCAGCCAGGCTCGCTGAACCAGATGCCTGATCATCAGCGACGGGAATTCGGAGAGGTCCGACGCCTCGTCCAGCAGCATCAGTCCGTCGGAGACGGACCCCGACATAATCCTGGCCACACCGGAGAAACTGTCGACGACCGGTCCCATAAGCCAAAACTGACTGGTCTGGCAGAGCGCCCTGCCCCGCTCCAGAAACGGCAGGCTTCGTTCGAAGTACCGTGCCCGAATCATCACGTACGCAGCCGAGAGGTTGGCGTAGATCTGCGAGAACACGTGCTTGCCGTCGTCGGCGATTTCGAGGGCTTGATAAGACAGGTCCCTCGCGTCCTCGATCATTCCAATCTCGGCAAGGCACCGCGCGGCGGCGGCCCGGAACGCCACCGCACCCACGGCCATGAGGCCGAACGTGTCGCGAGCCCGGCTCTCGGGGATGCTCCGCGCCGCCGACATCAGCAGGTCGTAGCGGCGGTGAAAATCGCCCTTGCTGACGAGTATCGTTCCCAATCGACCGACACTTGAGACGCACAGACGAAGGTCGCCCTGTTCGCGGGCCAAACGGAGGGCCGTCTGCGCGGCGGCTTCCGCTTCGCTAAGGTTCGATTTCGTCCAGTGATAGAGAACCGAAAGTGAAGTGAGTTCGCATCCGATCTCGCCGGCAGCCTCATACCCAGGATAGGACTCGACCTCATCAAGCATGGCGCGGGCTTCTTCAAACCGGCCCAAAGCGTAGAGAGACCGAACGTAGCAAGCGATCAATTCAACCCACCGACGCTGGTTCTTCTTGGTTTTTGGCAGGTTCTCGAGCGCGCTGAGCGATTGCCGGAGAAACCTCTCGGCCTCCCAGTTCCAGGACTTCCGCTGCGCGCTCTCTCCCGCGCGGCGGTTCCACGCATAGGCGACTGGCCACAATTCGGATCTGAATGCGTGGTGGGCCATGAGATCGGATTTTCCGAACAGCAGCGATGACGGCCGACGCTTGATTTCGCCAAGCAGACGAGCATGCATTGCCCGGCGCTGCTTCTTGAGCAACGTGCCGTAGGCGGTTTCGTGGATGAGGGCGTGGGTGAACCTGAACTCGACGTTTGGCAAGGTTCGTGTCTGTTCAACGAATCCCTTTTCCTCCAGACGGTTGAGCACGGCCGCGAGGTCCGCACGCCGCATGTCGATCAAACTGCCGAGCAGATCGATGTCGAAACTGACCCCGATGACGGATGCCGAGAGCACCATTGATCGTTCGATCTCCGGCAGGCAGTCGATCCGCGTGGCCAAAATGCCTTGGATTGTCGGTGGAAGAACGACGTCGTCGATCGGCTGTTGCAGCTCGTAGTTCCCACGGGTACCGCTCAGGCGACCTCCCTCGACCAGTGCGGAAACGTGCTCGATCAGGAACAGGGGGTTGCCCATCGCTCTCTGAACGATCAGTTCCGAAAGCGCCACCAGTTCCTCTTTTCGGCCCAGAATCGCCGAGAGAAGCGCGCGGCTCGATGCCAGCGTCAAGGGTCCGAGTTCCAGGCACGTGGTTGTCGGAAGTCCGGCAATGTTCCGGTCGGCCGCCTTGCGGCTCGTTGCGACGAGGACGACTGGATGTCGCCCGACACGAAGAGCAACATCCTCGACGAGTCCGGTGAGAGCCGTCGAGGCCCAGTGAACATCCTCGATGATGGCGAGGAGCGGCCGCTCGATGCTGAGGGCAAATACGGCATCGCACAGGAGTGAAATCGCCCGCCTGAACTGTTCTTCTGGATATCGATCGGACGTCGCGTGCGTTTCGGCGCCGAGCAACTCCTCCAGATCCCGGATACGATCGTCCTGACCGAGCCCGAGTGCGCCCAACACGGTTCGAAATGCCGTGATCCCGGGCAGTGCCTTCATTTCGCCCGAAAGCCGCGACAGCTCGGCGACGAGGGTGGCCAGGTCTTCGTTGGGCGAGCAGAACCCGGGGGGAGCCGCGGAAATGGCAAGAACGCGGCAGTCGCACTCGTGGGCGGTCGCCAGGAGTTCGGCAACGACGCGCGATTTGCCGATTCCGGGTTCACCCGAAACGAATACCGTCGCGCCTTGTCCGGCCCTGGCGGCCGCTACGCGGTCGGCAATCGCGCTCAACTGATCGCGCCGACCGATCATGTCCGTAGGGTATCGGTGGTGCCGAAGAATCGGTGCCGCGTGGAGGCCCGAGAGACCGACGAGTTCGAAGAACGTCTTCTCGCTGGAACCAAGGGCCAACGAGAAGTTGCCGAGTCTCCTGAGGTCGGCCTGCCCCCGGATCAGCGTGACCGTATCCTCTGTCACCCAGATCCCGTTGGGCTTCGCAAGTCGTTCCATGCGAGCGGCCAGATAGACCGCCTCTCCGACGGTTCGATACTCGGGCCATCGATCGCGCTGGAGAGTCTGCGTAACGACCTCCCCGGAACTGATGACGATCCGAGTTTCGAGGGGAATCCTGCCGTACCGTTCACCGAGAATGCCGCCCGATTGGGCGAGATCCCGGATCATTTGGGCCGTGCGACACGCTCGGAGCGCGTGGTCCTCCAATGCTGACGGAGCACCGAAAACAGCCATCACGCCATCGCCCTGCACTTGAGGGACGGTCCCGCCCATGCTCTCAACGATTTCGACGAACTGGCGGGCGATGGACAAGAGGACGTCGTTTGCGTCCTCTGGGTCTGCGTCGGCGACGATATCGGACGAGCCAGCGAGATCGACGAAGAGAACGGTTACGAGTCTGCGCTCAGCATCGACCGGATCGCTCCCGATCTTCGGGCCGGTATCGCGGCACCGTTCCCCACCGCGACCATCCGATCACACAGAGGTTGTCCACGGCCGCCTCCGCCACTCCGAGCAACCTGGATTGAACCGACCAATTTTCGGTTTAAAAGGCACCTTGCCGCAATGGCTGATACCGAGCTGCATTGATCGTGACTCATTAACGGCTTGTTGATGGATGGCGTGATTCAAAGGGTGGGGAAACGGTAGAGGAGTTTCCCATGGGCCTGGCCATTCCCCTTCGCTCGGACTACGACGGATCGACCCTGCGACGCCTTGCCAGGGGTTCGGAGGACGCCAACCAGGCGCGTCGCTTGTTGGCGTT
>Ga0209568_1000055_pt1 | contig 40356 bp, 43 predicted proteins | sample WorMetOlspDAHAB2_FD_187406 | JGI IMG/M metagenome (GOLD analysis project Ga0209568, IMG submission 187406) | Marine gutless worms symbiont microbial communities from Max Planck institute for Marine Microbiology, Germany - Olavius sp. DAHAB.2... ...
GTGAACTTGGTGCTTGCCCGCAATCTCCTGGATCGTCTTGTCACCCCGCAGCGATTCCACCGCTACCCGGGCCTTGAAATCCGCCGTGAACCGGCGCCGTTTCCTCATCGTGTATTCCTCCGTCATTCGGTGAAATACACCTTAACCCCCTGTCCGCTTTTCCGGGACCACCTCAGTAGTCGCCAACCTGGAAGGGCCGCAGGAACAGCAGCATCATGCCGGCGGCGATGTTCGACAGCGTCCCCTGCAAGGCCAGGCCGACAGCGAGGCCGGCGGCACCGAGCACGGCGATGATGCTGGTCGTCTCGACACCGAACTGGGCGAGCACCGCGATCAGCGTCAGGATCAGAACCGCATAGCGCGCGATGCTGGCGATCAGGGGTTTCAAAGTGGGATCGACGCGCTCCCACCGATCCATCCAGCGGCGCGTCGTGCGGTAGACCCAGCCGGCAACGACCCAGCCGGCGACGATCAGCAGCACGGCGCCGAGGGCGTCCATGGCAAACCCCGAGAAACCCTCGATCATTTCCCCCGCGAAAGTGACGGCATCCTTTTCCATTCTCTTGTCCTTACCCCTGCCAACCAGTGCCCGGGCCGCAGTCCGGCCGCAACATGCAGCCGATGGCGGTCAGCCCCGTGCCCGCATCAATCGGGCTTTGTCGCGTTTCCAGTCACGATCCTTCACCGCGGCCCGCTTGTCCACCTTCTGCTTGCCGCGGGCCAGCGCGAGGTCGACCTTCGCCAGTCCCCGCCGATTGAAGTAGACGGACAGCGGCACCAGGGTCATGCCCTCGCGGCGGACCGCACCGATCAGGCGGCCGATCTCGCGCCGATGCAGCAGCAGCTTACGGGGCCGGCGCGGCTCGTGACCGAAGTGCCGGCCGGACTCGTATTCGGGAATGTGGGCGTTGAACAGGAACAGCTCTCCGCCCTTCTCGCCGGCATAGGCCTCGCTGATCGAGGCGTGTCCCTGGCGCAGGGACTTGACCTCGGTGCCGACGAGCGCCAGACCGGCCTCGAACCGTTCCTCGATGTGGTAGTCGTGCCGGGCGCGGCGGTTCTGCGCGGCGATCCGGCTCCCTTCGAGGGGCTTCTTTTTCTTGTTCTTGCCCGCCATCGGGCGGTTCCGCGTTTCCCGCCGTCAGTTGAGCAGCCCGGCCGAGGTCATCGCGTGGCGCACGATGTCCTTGCTCGCGTCCGAAATCTCCGCAAGCGGCAGGCGCACCTCCGCCGTGCACTTGTCGAGCAGGCTCAGCGCATACTTCACCGGGCAAGGATTGCTCTCGCAGAACAGCGCGCCGTGCAGCGGCATCAGCCGGTCCTGCAGCTCAAGCGCCGTCTCCAGGTCGCGGTCGCGCCACGCCCGCTGCATGTCGGCACAAAGCCTTGGCGCGGCGTTGGCGGTGACCGAAATGCAGCCGTGCCCACCGCCGGCCAGGAACGGCAGTGCCGTGCCGTCCTCGCCCGAGAGCAGGCAGAAATCGCCACCAATCGCCAGGCGGGTTCGCATCGGCCGGGTCAGATCCTGGGTCGCGTCCTTGACCCCGGCGATGTTCGGAAGCTCGGCCAGCCGGGCCATGGTCTCGACCGACATGTCGACCACCGATCGTGGCGGAATGTTGTAGATAATGATTGGTATATCAACAGCATCCTGGATCGTCTTGAAGTGTTGATAGAGGCCTTCCTGGGTCGGCTTGTTGTAGTAGGGCGTGACCACCAGGGCGGCGTTGGCACCAGCCGCCTTGGCGTGCCGCGTCAGGTCCACGGCTTCCGCCGTGGCGTTCGAGCCGGTCCCGGCGATCACCGGCACCCGTCCCGCGGCGGCATCGATGCAGACCTCGACCACACGCTTGTGCTCGTCATGGCTCAACGTCGGCGATTCACCCGTGGTGCCGCACGGAACCAGGCCGTCGGTTCCCTCGGCCATATGCCATTCGATCAGCTCGCGGTAGGCGGCTTCGTCGAAAGCCCCACCCCGAAACGGGGTGACGAGGGCGACGATGGAGCCCTGAAACATCTCTCCCAACTCCTCAACGCAACGGTTCAGATGTGCGGCGACCATAGCGGCCCCACGCAGCGTTTGCAAAGCCGTCGGTCCGCCACCATGTGATGGTGCGCACTTGCTGTCAGTGCACCGAGCACGTAGACTCGCCGTTGGCGAGGCGGCCGGTGCCGCCACGGCGGGGGCCGACCAACAGGTTTGTCACGAGGGAGACAGGACTGTTGCTGAGACACTTGGCTCTCGCCGCGTGCGTCGTCGTTGGGTGCGCAGCCGCACCGACGTTCAGCGCCTCGGCCATTTCCCTGAGCGAAACCGAGATCCGCGACGGCCGCGCCGCGTTCGCGTCGGCTGAGCGCGGCCACTGGAAGAAGGCCCACGGCCTTGTTCGCCGGGTGTCCGATCCGCTGGCGCAGAAAGCCTTTCGGTGGGTCGAGATTACCCGAACGGGCTCGCGCGTCCCGTTCGCCGACGTCACCACGTTCATCGAGCAAAACCCCGAGTGGCCCAGCCAGCGGTTGCTTCAGCAGCGCGCCGAGGAGGCCATGGACAGCGACCTCGCCGCCACGGAGATTCTCCGCTGGTTCGGCGACCGCGAACCCGTGAGCACGAGCGGCCGCATTCGCCGTGCCCAGGCGTTGCTCGCCGCCGGCCGTGCCGACGAGGGACGCGCGGCGATCCGCGATACCTGGATCAACGGGAACTTCACCCGCGCCGAGGAGAAGCGCTTCTACCGGGCGCACCGCAAGCTGCTGACCCACGGCGACCACGTGCACCGGCTCGACCGGCTGCAGTGGGAAGGGCGCCACGGACCGGCGCGGCGGATGCTGTGGAAGGTCAACGCCGACTACCGCGCCCTCGGCGAGGCCCGATTGCTGCTGCGCCGGCGCGAAGGCAACGTGGACCGGGCCGTCGCCAAGGTCCCCGAGGCGCTCAAGTCTGACCCGGGCCTTGTCTACGAGCGCCTCCGCTGGCGCCGGCGCAAGGGACTGGAAACGTCCGCCCGGGAATGGCTCGATGCCCATCCGCTGGACCGCTCGCATCCGGAGCTTTGGTGGCGGGAACGGGCCGCCCTCGCCCGCCAGGCCCTGGACAGCGGCCATGTCTCCGAGGCGTACCGCATCGTCACCGGCCACGCGGTCGACAACGGCGTCGCCTTCGCCGAGGCCAGCTGGCTGGCCGGCTGGATTTCCCTGCGCTATCTCCGCGAGGCGAAGACCGGCCTCGATCATTTCTCGGCCATGTACGACAGGGTCAACTATCCCATCAGCCGCGCCCGCGCCGCGTACTGGGCGGGCCGCGCGGCGGAATCGCTGACCCGGCCGGAGGCCGCCGACCACTGGTACCGGACCGCGGCGAACCACCCGACCACCTACTACGGCCAGTTGGCCGCCGCCCGGGTGAACGGACCGACCAATCTGATCCTCCCGCAGATTCCCGAACCGTCCGCGGACGAAGCCCAGGCCTTCGACAACCACGACATGACCCAGGTGTCGCGGATGCTGCATGCGTTCAGGCAGAAGAAGCGGCTCGACGCGTTCATCCTGCGGCTCGCAGAACTCGGCGAAACGCCCGCCTGGAAGGCGATGACCGCCGCCCTGGCGCGGTCCCTCGGCCGGCCGGACCTTGCCGTGACCGTGGCCAAGCGGAGTGCGCGGAGCGGCCATACGTTCGTCCGCGAGAGGTATCCGGTGGTCCCGTTGCCGACGGTCGAGGCGCGGCTGCCGCGGCCGGTGGAGGATCCACTGTTGCTGGCGATGATCCGCCAGGAAAGCGCCTTCCAGCCGGATGCGAAGAGCTCCGCCGGTGCCCGCGGTTTGATGCAGGTGATGCCGGCGACGGCGCGGCGGATCGCCCAACGCCTGAAGGTCAAGTATTCCTCCAGCCGCCTCAACGGCGACCGCGACTACAACATCCGCATCGGCCGCGGATACCTCGCCGGGCTGCTCGACACCTTCGACGGTTCCTACGTGCTCGCGCTGGCCGCCTACAACGCCGGTCCTGCCCGCGTCCGGGCATGGATTCGGGCGAATGGGGACCCCCGTGACGGCGACGTGGACGTCATCGACTGGATCGAGCAGATTCCGTTTGCCGAAACCCGCAACTACATCCAGCGAACCTTGGAGAGCCTCCAGGTTTATCGTGGCCGGCTCGCGGAGACCGAGATCGCCACCACCATCGAGACCGACCTGACGCGCTGAACGCCATGGCCGCGCCGTTGTTCGACCCGCACTTGACGCCCGGCCAACGGGCAGCGCATACATGGTCGCCAGACGCCTGACCGCGACCGAATCTCCCGGACCGACACCAGCCATGACCGAAGCGAAAACCATCTCGCCCATCGGCGCCTGCGTCTTCGACGCCTACGGCACCCTGTTCGATGTTGCCGCCGCCGCTGCCCAATGCAGCGACGCCCTTGGCGACAAGGCCGCGCCGCTCGCCGCGCTGTGGCGGACCAAGCAACTCGAATACACCTGGCAGCGGAGCTAGCGCGGCGACTTCGTCGATTTCTGGCACGTCACCGGCCAGGGACTGGACTACGCGATGGCGTCGCTCGGCATCGACGACAACGCGTTGCGAACCCGGCTGATGGAGCTCTATCTCGTCCTCGAAGCCTATCCCGAGGTCAAGGACGTCCTGAAGCAGCTCAAGGACGGCGGGTTTCGCACCGCCATTCTGTCCAACGGTTCGCAGACCATGCTGACAGCCGCGGTCCGCAACGCCGGTCTGGAGGATCTGCTCGACGACGTCATCACGGTTGATCCGCTCGAAATCTACAAGCCCCATCCGAGCGTCTACCAGCTCGCTGTCGACCGCCTGCGCGTGCCGGCCGAGGAGATCTGCTTCATGTCGTCCAACGCCTGGGACGTGTCCGGTGCGGCGTTCTTCGGGTTCCGGGTGGTGTGGATCAACCGGTTCGGCCAGCAGCCGGAATCCACGCCCGGCCGGGCCGAGCACGAAATCACCACCCTTGCCGACCTGCCCCCGCTGCTGGTGCGATGACCGGCACCGAAGCGACCGAAACCGATCCGGGCTTTCGCGAGTGCTTCTATTCGGCGCAGGACGGTCTGCGTCTCTACTACCGCGACTATGGCCAGCCCACCTCGCCGCTGACTCCGGTGCTCTGCCTGGGAGGACTGACCCGGAATTCCAAGGATTTCGAAACGGTGGCGGAACGGCTGTCGGCGGACGGCCGGCGGGTGCTTTGCCCGGACTACCGTGGCCGCGGACGGTCCGAGTACGACCGCGACCCCCAGCACTATCATCCGCGCACCTACATTGACGACATCCGCCATCTGCTGGTGGCGACGAACGTGCATCGGGTCTGTGTGATCGGCACGTCGATGGGCGGTCTGCTGGCGATGGTGCTGGCCGTGGCGATGCCGACGGTGGTCGCCGGTGCGGTTCTCAACGACGTCGGGCCGGCCATCAACTACAGAGCCCTGGACGCCATCCTCGACCGGCTGAGGGACGATCCGCCCTTGCGGGATTGGGACGCCGCCGCCGCCCGGCTGCGCGACCAGATGCCCGGTTTCCCCCGCCGTACCGACGACGATTGGATGACCGTCGCCCGCGGCACCTACCGCGAATGTGAAGACGGCTTTCTGCGCTACGACTGGGATCCGATGCTATTGCGGCCGTTGCAGAGCGACCGTGGCGAAAGCGTCGACCTCTGGCCCATGTTCCGGGCACTCGGACGGGTGCCCGTGGCGGCGCTGCGCGGCGGGAACTCGGAGCTGCTGACGTCGGACACGCTGGAGAGGATGGCCGAGGAGATGCCCGCCATGCTCTCGGTCACGGTACCGGATACCGGACATGTCCCCAGTCTCGGCGAACCCGAGTCGACCGCGGCCATCAATGCCATCATCGCCCGCGTCTGAGTCCGTTGCCGTCTCGGACATCGAAACCGCAGCCGAGCGCCTGCGGGGGGTGGCGGTGCGCACGCCGCTGCTGGCCAGCGGCGCCATCGACAGCCGGACCGGCGGCACCATCCTGGTCAAGGCCGAGATGCTTCAAAGGACCGGCTCGTTCAAGCTCCGCGGCGCCTACAACCGGGTCGCCGCCATCGACCCCCAGCAGCGGCGCCGCGGCGTCGTCGCCTACTCCTCCGGAAACCACGCCCAGGGTGTCGCCGCGGCCGCCGGCATGCTCGGCGTTCCGGCGACCATCGTCATGCCGGCGGATGCGCCGGCGGCCAAGCTCGATGGCACCCGCGCGCTCGGTGCCGACGTGGTTCTCTATGACCGGGCAACGGGAGACCGGGAGGCCATCGCGGCGGAGATCGCCAATGACCGCGGCGCGACGCTGATCCCGCCCTTCGACGATCCCCACGTGATCGCCGGCCAGGGCACCGTCGGTTTGGAGATCGCCGATCAGGCCGACGCCCGCGGAGTAGTGTTCGATGCGGTTCTCGTCCCGTGCAGCGGCGGCGGACTGGTTTCGGGCATCGCCACGGTGCTGTCCGACCGCATGCCGGAAGCGAAGATCTATACCGTCGAACCCGAAGGCTTCGACGACACCGCCCGGTCCCTGGCCGCCGGCGCCGTTGTCCGCAACGAGCCGGGTCGGACATCCATCTGCGACGGGCTGCTGCTACCGGTCCCGGGCACCCTCACCTTGCCGATCAACCAGACGCTCCTTGCCGGCGGCCTGGCGGTCGACGACGACGCTGTCGCCGAAGCGATGGCCGCGGCGTTCCGGCACTTGAAGGTCGTCGCCGAACCCAGCGGCGCGGTCGCGCTGGCCGCGGCGCTCACCGGGACGTTCGACTGCTGCGGCAAGACCGTTTGCGTGGTCTGCTCGGGCGGCAACGTTGACGGCCGAACGTTCTTCGACCTCGTCGGGCCGTATCTCTGAACGGGAAAGGTGGTACGCGCTATGCGCTGGTCGTCGCGGCGCTGGGTCCCGGATTGGCGTCGGACCGCGGCGATTGAGGCGGCGCGCCGGCGGCCGCGACCTCGGTGTCGGCGGAGCCCTCGGCGCCGTCCTTGACCACCAGGTTGAGGCGCCCTTCGGCACCGTCCTTCCGGTCGGTGATCCGCCGGCAGTGGCCTTCCAGGAACGCGCCCTGCTCGATGGACAGCATTTCGTGCAGGATGTCGCCGCTGACCTTCGCCGATCGCGCCAGGCTGACCGAGCGGGCATTGATCTGCCCGTCGACGGCGCCGTGAACACGAACGGAATCGGCGATCACCTCGCCGCGGATGATTCCGGCTTCACCAACGAGCACCGATTTGGCTTTGACGTCACCTTCGACGGTGCCGTCGATGTGAACCTCACCTTCGCTGACGAGATCGCCAGAGATCACCAGGTCGGTGCTGACGATCGAGGGCGCGGCCGGCTTCGCGCCGGTGACGACAGGGCCGTCCTTGTCCGGAGAGCCGTTATTCCTTGAAAACATGGCGTCCCGCCCTGATGAAGTGGATGGGGTTCCTGGCCTTGTCGGCGAACACGACCTCGTAGTGCAAATGAGTCCCGGTACTGCGCCCGCTATTGCCCAGCAGCCCGATCTCACGGAAATTGACCGCCTGCCCCCTCTTAACGAAGATCTTGCTCATGTGGCCATACCGCGTTTTCAGGCCGGCACCATGGTCGATCTCGACGAAGCGGCCGTATCGCCCTTTCCACCCCGCCTGGGTGACGGTTCCCGCCGCCGTCGCCCGCACCGGCGACTTGGCCCTGGCCCCAAGGTCGACGCCATAGTGCATGGCCCATTTCCGGCTGATCGGGTCACGGCGCTTCCCGTAGGAACTGGTGATGTAGTAGGAGTCCAGCGGCGCCGACAACGGCATCACATCCAGGACCGCGCGAAGGTTCTGCCAATGGGCGAGCCGGCCCTCGAGAACGGCGAGATCGCCGGCCAGCTCGCTTTGCGAGTCGGCCGCGCCGGCAGGAACGAAGGGACCGCCTTGCCCCGACACCGGTTTCCCCGCCGCCGCGAACAGGGCTTCGGTCTCGAGGCCCGTCTTCTCGATGACGCCCTCGGCCGAGGCGATCATCGAGTTGGCGTGGTCGTTCAAGCGTTCGACCGCTTGCCGTTCACGATCACGCAGATCAGCCATCTCCGCCTTCAACTCGCCGATCCGCCGGTGCAGCCGGCGCGATTCGATGACCGCGGCGTTGCGTTCGGACATCGCCGTCTGCAGGTTGGCTTCCGCCGAGTCGAGATCGCCGCGCAGGGAATAGTTCCGCGTCGCCGCCTGATGCAGTCCGTCTTCCAGCTCGGCGAGTTGGCGCTTCAGCTCCTCTCGCGCGGTATCCAGGTCGCTGCGTTCCTGCTGCGAGCTCTCCAGTTCCGTGCGGACGGTTTTCAGGTTCTGCTGAAGGGCGGCATTCTGCTCGACGAGGCCGAGCATCATCCCGTGGTTCGCCTCCAGGTCGCGGGTGATGGCGGCGAATTTCCTCTGGTACTCGGCGACCTCGCTCAGCAGACCACGGTAGGCCATGCTGGCGCCGACAATCTCTCTATCCTTCGCCGCAACGATACGATCGTGGAGCACATAGCTGACCGACGCGTAGCCGGCCCAGGCGCCCGCCGCGACGAGAACCGCCGCAATGGACCACTGCACACGCTTGCTCAGCCTGACGACGGTGATGCGGGCACCGGTACGGACGAGAACCTGCCGTTCCGGAAATCGGCGGCCCAGCCATCGGCCGCCACGTTCGAACCACGTCCCCCGCGGACCAGAGTCCACCATCCCTGCCTTGCCCCTCGACGCCCCTCTTGTTTTCGTCGCGGACCGGTTCGCGCCCGGTTTGTGGCGCGACCGTATCCATTCGCCGCGAGGGGCGCAACCCCCGAGTACCGGGCGATTCCCAAGCGACACGGTCACCCGCTGCACCCGGGCGCCTTGGAGGCCGCCGTCGAATCCGGTCGCCGAAGGGTTGCCGCTCGCCCAGCGGGTCGGCGCCCGGTACGGACCGAATCATGACGCCGACGGCGGACCGGAAAGCGCGCCTGCCGCTGTCCGACCCGGCCGTGCTGCTGGCGACGTGGTTCGGCATCGGCTACCTGCCGGTGGCTCCGGGGACCTGGGCGTCGCTGGCGGCACTGCCGCTGGCGTGGGGGATCACCGCCTGGGCGGGATGGCCGGGCCTAGCCATCGCCGCGGTCCTGGCGACGGCCATCGGCATCTGGTGCTCCGGCGTGTATGCCGCCCGCAGCGGCACCGAGGATCCGGGCCCCGTGGTGATCGACGAGGTCGCCGGCCAGTGGCTTGTGCTGCTCGCCGTCCCCCTCGATCCGCTGCTCTACGGCATCGCCTTTGTGACGTTTCGGCTGTTCGACATCGTCAAGCCGTGGCCGGTTTCCTGGGCCGATCGGTCCGTCGGCGGCGGATTGAGCATCATGCTCGACGACATCTTCGCCGGCGCCTACGGCCTGGCGGTGATGGTCGTCGTGACATACGGCATGGGTGGCGCACGATGACGACCGAGCAGAACCGCCTTGCCCTGGCCAATGCGGTCCTCGATCGCTGCCGCAGCCGCGGATTGCGGCTGGCAACGGCGGAATCGTGTACCGGCGGACTCATCGCCGCCGCGCTCACCGACATCGCCGGATCGTCGGATGTGTTCGACCGGGGATTCGTCACCTATGCGGATGCCGCCAAGGCCGAGGTCCTCGGCGTATCCCCGGCGCTGATCGCCGAACATGGCGCCGTCAGCGAGCCCGTGGCCCGGGCGATGGCCGAAGGCGCGTTGGCCGCGGCCGCCGCGGACGTCTCCGTTGCCGTCACCGGCATCGCCGGACCCGGCGGCGGCACGGAGGCCAAGCCCGTCGGTCTGGTGCATCTGGCCGCAGCCCGCACCGGTGCCGAACCCCTGCACGAGCGCCGCGTCTTCGACGGCGACCGTTCGGCGGTCCGCACGGCGACGGTCGAGGCCGCGCTGTCGCTGTTACTGACGGCGATCGGTTAGCTGAAAGGTGTGCGGGAATTTACCGTCCTGAACACGACCGCTAGAATGCGCCCATGATCATAGGCCGTCCGCGGATCGCCCATCCCCTCGCCTGGGTCATCGTCGCCCTCGCCGCACTGTCCACCCCTCAGTTCGTTCCCGCGGCCTCCGCGCAGACGACGGCGGAAGTCGGCAGGCACTACGAGGCCGGGCTCCGCCTCCTCGAGGCCGGCGACACCAACGCCGCCATCTACGAACTCAGGAACGCGTTGAGGATAGACCCCAATCACGTGCCGTCCCGGCTGCTGATCGGCCGTGCGTACGTCAGTGCCGACGATGGGGCGCCGGCCGAGGATTCCCTCGAACGAGCCCGCGAACTCGGCGCCAGCGACGAGCAGTCCCTGATCCCCCTCGCCCATGCCTACCTGTTGCAACGCAAGTACGACGTCCTGCTTCAAACCGTCCTGAGCGGCAAGGGCGTACCGGAACTGGAGGGACAGATTCTGGTGGTGCGCGGACTGGCCCAACTCGGCCTACGGCGGCTCGCCGATGCCGAACGCACGTTCAACGACGCCATCGAACTCCTGCCTGACTCCGCCGACCCTCTCGTCGGACTGGCACGACTGGCCGTCGAACGGGGGCGAATCGACGAGGCAGACGAGTTTGCCGACGACGCTCTCGACTTGGTGCCGACCGATGCCGAGGCGCTTTTCATGAAAGGCGAAGTCAGCCGCATCCGCGAGGACGTCGAGGATGCTCTGACGTTCTACGAGCGGGCCATCAGGAGCAGCAGTCGTCACATGCCGGCCCGCCGCGCTCGGACGCGCATCCTGGTGAAGCTGGGACGCCTGGAGGAAGCCAAGACCGCCGCCGAGGAACTGCGCGAAACGTCACCGTTCGATCCGGAAATGGCCTACCTCCAATCGCGCATCCTGCGCCAGTTGGGAGACGAGTCCGGCGCGACGGTCGCCCTAAACGACGCCGCGTTCATTCTGTCGAACTACGACGAGGCGGACTACGCCGCCGACCCGAATACCGTGCTTCTCGCCGCCAGCGTCAACTTTTCCCTCGGCCATCACGAGGCCGCCGAACCGTTCGCCCGCGACTACTTTCGCCTCCGGCCCGACGATCCGGACGGGCGCCGGTTGCTGGCCCACCTCTTCGTCGCCAAAGGCCGCGGCGCCGAAGCGGCGCAACTCCTCAAACCGCTGCGCCGCAGGAACCCAGACGACCCCGAAATCCTCGCCCTGGTCGGCCAGGCGGCAACCATTGAAGGACGACACGACGTGTCGGTTCCTCTGTTGGAACGCGCCCTCGAACTGGCCCCGGACGACGTCTCGATCCTCGGCCGTCTCGGATATGCCCGGGTCGCCGCCGGCGACGTCGAGAGGGGTCTGAACGATCTCGAAACGGTCATGGCGCGGGATCCCGAGGAGACCGAACTCGGGCAAGCCCTTGCCGAGCTGCTTCTCGAACGCGAAGAGTTCGCCCGCGCCACGGAAGTGGCCTACAAGCTGATCGACCGCGCACCCGACAGTCCGGTGTTTCACGGTCTCGTCGGCAGCGCAGCGCTGGGCCTCGAGGACGTCGATGCCGCGCGCGCCGCGTTCGAGGCGGCCCTCGACGTCGACCCATCGCATATGCCGGCGATGATCAACCTGGCCCGGATCGAGATTCGCCTCGGCAACGAGGACCTTGCGTTGAATCGCCTCGTCGCCATCCATGAGGCCAACCCCGACAGCGTCGAACCGCTGCTCGAACTGGCCCGGCTGGCCGAGGGTGACCGGCGATTCGACGACGCCATCCGGTAGCTGGAAAAGGCCGTTCAGACCGGGGCCTCGGCCGTCGCGCTGCGGGTCCGATTGATCAACTTCTACATCCGGAACGGTTACACCCAGGACGCCGTCGTCGTCGCGCGAACCATCGACCTGTCGGACGACACTCCCTTGGACGTCATCGAGGCGGTGGGGAACGCGGAGTTGGCCGCCGGCAATCAACGATTGGCCGCATCGGCATTTCACCGCGCCGCGACACAGGCCGGCGGCTCGCCGCGTCTGCTGGTGCGCGCCGGACGCAACCAGATGGCCGCAGGCGACGAGTACGGGGCCGAACAGACCCTTGGCGAGGCGCTCCGGCTCGATCCGGAGCAGATGGAAGCGCATGCCCTGCTTGCCGATCTGGATTCGCGCCGAGGCCGGACGGGCGTGGCGATGCGTCGGATTGCGTTGATCCGCAAGAACGATCCCGAGTCGCCGCTGCCGGATCGCCTCGAGGGCGACATGATGATGGCCAACCGGCTGTATGCCGCCGCCGCCCTGGCCTACGAGACCGGATTCCGCAAGGACCCGAGTTCGGACCTGCTGGTCCGGCTGTTCAAGGCGCAACAAGCGGCGACACCGGACGATGTTCCCGTCGATCGGCTGGAAGCCTGGATCGCTGATCATCCCGACGACTTCGACGTATTGCGGGTGCTCGGTGGAGCGTACATCGATCTGGGACGGCTCGACGAGGCGCTGGCCCTCCACGAGCGCCTAGTCGGTGCCGGCCGGGTCGATGCCGACATCCTGAAGAACCTCGCCTCACTCTATGGCAGGAAGCAGGATCAGCGGGCCCTGCGCTACGCCGAGATGGCCTACGAACAGGCTCCCGGTTCCGCCGAGGTGCTAGACACTTACGGCTGGTTGCTGGTGCAGAACGGGGACCCGGAACGGGGACTGGCGATCTTGCGCGATGCCAGCGCCCGGACCGCCGGCAGCGCCGAGATCAGCTATCACATTGCCTATGCGCTGCACGCCCTCGGCCGTACCGACGAGGCGCGGGCCGCGTTGGAAGAGCTGTTCGAGAACGCCGGGCCTGATCCGCTCCCCGCCGGGGCGCGCGATCTGCTCCAAGAGATCACCTCCGGCGGCAACTGAACCGGCCGGACAGCGGCCGCCTCACCCTTCGTGGGCGCTTGGCGCCGTGAGCGGAAGTTCCGGCTCCGGGTCGTAGAGCGCCTTGGCGCGTTTTTCGAAGGCGCTGACCATGCGCTGCACCGCCTCGTTGAACAACTTGGCGACGGCCTTCTGCAGGAACCGCGAGCGGAACTCGAAGTCGACATAAAAGTCGATGAGGCAGCCCCCCTCGCCATGGGACTCGAAAACCCAGTGATTGTTCAGGTACTTGAACGGTCCCTCCGAATAGCTCACGTCGATCCGGTCGGGACGGACGAGGCGGACGTTCGACGTGAACCGCTCGCGAAAGGCCTTGTAGCCGATGACCATGTCGGCGGTGAACACGTCGGCGCTCTCACGGCGGCGGATTCGCGTGGCCGTGCACCAGGGCAGGAACTCGGGGTAGCTCTCGACATCGGCGACCAGGGCGAGCATCTGGTCAGGACGATAAGGAAGGGCCCGCTTCTCGGCGTGTGTCGGCATCAGTCTCCGGCGGTTCAACCCCGGGCCAGCGACGCACGGCGGGCCGCACGCAGGGCCTCGAAGTCCCTGTCGGCGTGATAGGAGGAGCGTGTCAGCGGCGAAGATGCGACCAGCAGAAAGCCCTTGGCTTCACCGATCCGCTTGTACTCGTCGAACTCCTCGGGAGTAACAAACCGGTCGATGGCCGCATGGCGCGGTGTCGGCTGCAGGTATTGGCCGATGGTGAGGAAATCGACCCGCGCCGACCGCAGATCGTCCATCACCTGCAGCACGTCCTCGCGCGTCTCGCCGAGGCCGACCATGATCCCCGACTTGGTGAACAGTTCGGGCTCCAGGTCCTTGGCGCGATCGAGCAGCCGAAGCGACTCGTAGTAACGCGCCCCCGGGCGGATCGACGGATAGAGGTGCGGAACCGTCTCGAGATTGTGGTTGAACACGTCGGGCCGTGCGGCGGCGACGGCTTCGATGGCGCCCTCCTTGTGGCGGAAGTCCGGGGTCAGCACCTCGATAGTGGTTTCCGGCGCCGCCTCGCGGACCCGCTCGATGCAGCGGACGAACTGCCCGGCCCCGCCGTCGTCCAGATCGTCGCGGTCGACGGACGTGACGACCACGTGCCGGAGCCCCATGGTTGCCACGGTGACCGCGAGGTTCTCCGGCTCCAGCGGATCGACGGCGCCCGGCTTGCCGGTGGCAACGTTGCAGAAGGCGCAGGCGCGAGTGCAGATGTCGCCGAGGATCATCACCGTCGCATGCTTGCGCGACCAGCACTCGCCGATGTTCGGGCACGCCGCCTCTTCGCACACCGTGTGCAGGTTGTGCTCGCGCATCAGCTTGCGGGTGTCGGCATAGCCCTTGGAGGTCGGCGCCTTGACCCGAATCCACGTCGGCTTGCGGGGCGACGGATTGACCGGACGGTGGGCTTTTTCCGGATGGCGGAGGGTCTGAACCTTGCTCATGGTTTCGATATGGCCGGAGTTCCGCAGGCGGTCAAGGATACCCGAGATCGGCACGCACCGATATCGGTACGTCGTAGCGCACCCAATTGGTCACCGGCGTGATCGCGTCGTAGAGCGCCCGGGCGCGGTCGTTGTCGGCATGGGTCATCCAGTAGACCCGCAGCCAACCGGCTTCCTGGCCCCGCGCAACCAGTGCTTCGATCAGCGCCCGTGCGGCGCCCTGCCCTCGCGCCTCGGGGGCAACGAACAGGTCTTCCAGGTAGCACACGGGCCGCGTCGACCAGGTGTTGGGGTGCAGCACCGCGTTGGCGAAGCCGATCACCGCATCGCCGGCACAGGCGACGTATCCGAGCACCGGCTGGCCGGCGTCGAGGATGCGCGTCCACGTCGCTTCGGTCACCGCGTCCGAGACCTCGGCGCCGTAGAACTCGCAGTAGCCGCGCCAGAGGACGCGCCACGCCAAGGCATCGGCCGGCGCCGCCGGCCGGATCGTCACCGCCATCGCCGCTTTCCTCAGAAGTGGACGGCGCGCCCGTAGGCGTCGAGCACGGACTCGTGCATCATCTCGCTCAGCGTCGGGTGCGGGAACACCGTGTGCATGAGCTCGGCCTCGGTGGTCTCCAGGGTCTTGGCGATGCCGTAGCCCTGGATCAGCTCGGTGACCTCGGCGCCGACCATGTGCGCGCCCAAAAGCTCGCCGGTCTTGGCGTCGAACACGGTCTTGATCATGCCCTCCGGCTCACCCAAGGCGATCGCCTTGCCGTTGCCGATGAACGGGAAGCGGCCGACCTTGACCTCGTGGCCCTTCTCTTTGGCCGCGGCCTCGGTGAGGCCGACGCTCGCCACCTGCGGACGGCAGTAGGTGCACCCCGGTATGCGGCTGGTATCCAGCGGGTGCACGTGGGGCAGCCCGGCGATCTTCTCGACGCAGATGATGCCCTCGTGGCTGGCCTTGTGGGCGAGCCACGGCGGGCCCGTCAGGTCGCCGATGGCGTAGACGCCGGGCTCGCCGGTGCGGCACCACTCGTCGATGACCACGTGGGTCTTGTCGACCTTGATCTTGGTACCCTCGATGCCGCAGTTCTCGACGTTGCCGACAATGCCGACGGCGAGGATCACCCGGTCGACCGTGAGGTCCCAGGTCTTGCCGCCGCCCTCGATGGTCGCGGTAACGGTGTTGGCGCCCTTCTTCAACGCCTTCACCGTCGCCGAGGTATGGATCTTCATGCCCTGCTTCTCGAACGCCTTCTGGGCGAAGGCCGAGATCTCGGCGTCCTCTACCGGCAGCACCCGGTCGAGAACCTCGACCACGGTGACGTCGGCGCCGAGGGTGCGATAGAAGCTGGCGAACTCGATGCCGATGGCGCCGGAGCCGACGACCAGCAACGACTTCGGCATCACGTCGGGCACCATCGCCTCCATGTAGGTCCAGATCAGCTTGCCGTCCGGCTCCAGGCCCGGCAGTGCCCGCGCCCGCGCACCCGTCGCCAGGATGATGTGCTTGGCGGTGAGGTCGGCGACCGCCTTGCCGTCCTTCTCGACATGGACCTTGCCGGTGCCGTTCAGCCGCCCGTTGCCGTCGAATACGGTGACCTTGTTCTTTTTCAGAAGGTGCCCGACGCCGCCGTTAAGCTGACCAGCCACCGCGCGGGAGCGCTCGATCACCTTGCCGATGTCGAAGCCGATGTCCTTGACCGTCAGCCCGAAGGCCTCGGCGTGCTTCATGTTCTCGTAGATCTCGGCGGTGCGCAGCAAAGCCTTGGTCGGGATGCAGCCCCAGTTGAGGCAGACACCGCCCAGGTGCTGGCGTTCGACCACCGCGGTCTTCATGCCCAGTTGCGCGGCGCGGATCGCCGCCACGTAGCCGCCCGGCCCGGTGCCGATGACGATCAGGTCGAAGGAAGTCTCCGCCATCACTCAGATCCTTTCGAGGTTGCGGACCGTGAGGTCGCTTTCGGCGTCGCCCGTATTGACCACGCCCTTTCGCTCAAGGAGCAGGATTTCGCATTCCGTATCCGCCGAGGGCCGATGTTCGACGCCCTTCGGCACGACGATCATCTCACTCGGACCGAGGGCAACGGTGCGGTCGCGGAAGGCGATGGTCAGCGCCCCGTTGATAACAAGGAACAGCTCGTCTTCCTCGTCGTGCTTGTGCCAGACGAACTCGCCCTCGGCCTTGACCAGCTTGACCTCGTAGTCGTCGACGGTACCGATCACCCGCGGCGACCAGTGATCGCCGAACAGCGCGAACTTTTCGGCCAGGTTGACCACGTCCACGCGCGCGCTCCTCCGCTACAGCAGCATGGTCAGCGGCTCTTCGATGAGCCGCTTGAACACGCCGAGGAACTCCGCGCCGATGGCGCCGTCGACGGTGCGGTGATCGGTGCTCAGCGTGCAGGTCATCATCGTCGCCACCGCCAGCGCGCCGTCCTTGACCACCGGGCGCTTCTCGGCGGCGCCGACCGCCAGCAGGCACGACTGCGGCGGGTTGATGATCGCCGAGAACGTCGGGATACCGTACATGCCTAGGTTGGAGATGGTGAAACCGCCGCCCTGGTACTCCTCGGGCATCAGCTTGCCGTCGCGGGCCTTGCCGGCCAGCTCCTTGACCTCGTTGGAGATGGCGGCGAGGCCCTTGTTGTCGGCGTTGCGCACCACCGGGGTGATCAGCCCGTTGGGCGTCGCCACCGCGACGCAGACGTCGACGTCGGCGTACTGGAGGACGGCGTCGTCGGTCCAGGTGACGTTCACCCCCGGGTAGGCCCGCATGGCCAGCGCCACGGCGCGGACGACGAAGTCGTTGACCGACAGCTTGTAGGCACCCTCGCCTTCCGGCGACTTGGCGTTCAACTGCTGGCGGAGCTCCATCAGCGCGTCGATGTCGCAATCGATGCTGAGGTAGAAGTGGGGAATCTCCCGCTTCGACGCCGACAGCCGCTCGGCAATGACCTTGCGCATCGTGGTGTTGGGGATCTCGGTGTAGGCCCCGGCCGGTGCGGGCGCAGGCGCCGCCGCCGGAGCGGCCGCCGCCTCGGGCGCCGGTGCGGCGGCCTTGCCGACGCCAGTGGCGATGGCGTTCTCGACGTCGGCCTTGACGATGCGGCCGTGCGGCCCCGAACCGGTGAGCTGCGCGAGATCGAGACCGGCATCGGCGGCGATGCGGCGCGCCAGCGGACTGGCGAAGATCCGTCCGCCCGACGGTGCCGCCGGTGGTGGCGGCGCAGAGGCCGCGGCCGGAGCGGGTGCGGGCGCCGGTGCTGCCGCGGGTGCCTCAGCCGGCGCCGCGGCCGGAGCGGGCGGCGGCGGGGCCGCGGCGGCCCCATCCAGCGCCGAGGCGTCCTCGCCTTCTTCGAGCAGCAGCGCGATGACGCTGTTGACGGCGACGCCTTCAGTGCCTTCGGCGACGACGATCTTGCCAAGCGTCCCTTCGTCGACCGCCTCGACCTCCATGGTCGCCTTGTCGGTCTCGATCTCGGCGATGACGTCGCCCGACGCGACGGAGTCGCCTTCGGCCTTCATCCACTTGGCGAGCTTGCCTTCGGTCATCGTCGGCGACAGCGCCGGCATCAGGATTTGAATGGGCATGGCTTCGCTCCCCGGCGTCAGCGGTAACAGACGGCCTTGGCCGCGGCGACAATGTCCTGCGGCTGGGGCAACGCCAATTGTTCCAGGTTGGCCGCGTAGGGCATCGGCACGTCGGCGCCGCAGACCCGCGATACCGGCGCATCGAGGTAGTCGAAGGCCTGGTCCATGGCGATGGCGGCGATCTCCGAGCCCATGCCGGCGACGGGCCAACCTTCCTCGACGCTGACGATGCGGTTGGTCTTCATCAGCGAGGCGACGATGGTCTCGGTGTCCAGCGGACGCAGCGTGCGGAGGTTGATCACCTCGGCCTGGATGCCCTCGCCGGCCAGCGTCTCGGCGGCTTCCAGCGCCACGCCGACCATGCGCGAGAACGCGGTGATGGTGACGTCGCTGCCGGCCCGCTCGATCTTGGCGCGGCCGATGGACAGGACGAACTCCGGGTCCTCCGGCACGTCGAAGGTCTGGCCGTACATGATTTCGTTTTCGAGCACGATCACCGGATTGGGATCGCGGATCGCCGCCTTGATCAGTCCTTTGGCATCGGTCCCCGACCAGGGCGAAATCACTTTCAGGCCCGGGCAGTGCGCGTACCAGGAGGCGTAGCACTGGGAATGCTGCGCGGCGACCCGGGCGGCGGCACCGTTGGGCCCGCGGAAGACGATCGGCGCACCCATCTGGCCGCCGGCCATGTAAAGCGTCTTGGCGGCAGAGTTGATGATCTGGTCGATCGCCTGCATGGCGAAGTTGAAGGTCATGAACTCGACGACCGGCTTCAGGCCGGCGAACGCCGCGCCGACGCCAAGTCCGGCGAAGCCGTGCTCGGTGATCGGCGTGTCGATGATCCGCCCGGCGCCAAACTCGTCCAACAGTCCCTGGGTGACCTTGTAGGCGCCCTGATACTCGGCCACCTCCTCGCCCATGACGAACACGTCTCCGTCGCGGCGCATTTCCTCGGCCATGCCGTCGCGCAGGGATTCGCGGACCGTCTGGGTCACCATCGGGCCGCTGTATTCAGGTTCCGCCGGCGGGGCCGCGGCGGCCGGTGCAGGGGATGCGGGCGCGGCCGGTGCCTCCGCCGGAGCAGCCGCCGGGGCCGGGGCCGGCGCGGCCGCAGCGGCGCCTTCCAGCGCCGAGGCATCCTCGCCTTCCTCGAGCAACAGCGCGATCGCCGAGTTGACGGCGACCCCCTCGGTACCTTCGGCCACCAGGATCTTGCCGAGCACGCCCTCGTCGACGGCCTCGACCTCCATGGTCGCCTTGTCGGTCTCGATCTCGGCGATCACGTCGCCGGACGATACGGCGTCACCCTCGCTCTTCAGCCACTTGGCGAGCTTGCCTTCGGTCATCGTCGGCGACAGCGCCGGCATCAGGATCTGGATGGGCATGGAATTTCTCCCGCGGGACGGTCAGGCGCGCCGCTCAGGCTTCGATGAGAATGTCGGTGTAGAGCTCGGACGGATCGGGCTCGGGGCTTTCCTGGGAGAAGTCGGCGGCCTCGGTGACGATGGCCTTGACCTCGCGGTCCAGCTCCTTGAACTGCGCGTCGTCGGCGAGCTTGTTGTCGGTCATGTACCGCCGCAGCGTATCCAGAGGATCGCTCTCCTGGCGGACCTTGCTGACCTCCTCCTTGGTCCGGTACTTGGCCGGATCGGACATGGAATGACCGCGATAGCGGTAGGTCTCGACCTCCATCACGTACGGGCCCTTGCCGGCACGCACGTAGGCCGTGACCTCCTCGCCGGCGGCCTTGACGTCGAGCACGTTCATGCCGTTGACCTGCACGCCGGGAATGCCGAAGGCCTCGCCCCGGCGGTAGAGGTCGGTGGTCGCCGAGGCGCGGGCGACCGAGGTGCCCATGCCGTACTTGTTGTTCTCGATGACGTAGATGACCGGCAGCTTCCACAGCGAGGCCATGTTGAAGGCTTCGTAGACCTGCCCCTGGTTGGCGGCGCCGTCACCGAAGTAGCAGAAGTTCAGGCCGCCATCGCCCCGGTACTTGTGGGCGAAGGCGAGGCCCGTGCCCAGCGGCACCGACGCGCCGACGATGCCGTGGCCGCCGTAGAACTTCTTCTCGCGGCTGAACATATGCATCGAGCCGCCCTTGCCTTTCGAGTACCCGCCGACACGGCCGGTGAGTTCCGCCATGACGCCCTTCGGGTCCATGTCGCAGGCGAGCATGTGGCCGTGGTCGCGGTAGGTGGTGATCACCGAATCCGCCTCGGTCGCGCAGGCATGCAGGCCGACGACCACCGCCTCCTGGCCGATGTAGAGATGGCAGAACCCGCCGATCAGGCCCATGCCGTAGAGCTGGCCGGCCTTCTCTTCGAAGCGGCGGATGAGCAGCATGTGGCGGTAGAGGTCGAGGAGTTCCTCGCGATCGTGGGTCGCGGCCTTCTTGGCAGCCGCGCTCTTGGATCGGGACCCCGACGAGCGGCGGGACGTGGTTTTCTTGGGAGCAGTACCCATGACATATCCTTGGTGAGCTGTCGGCCCCGGCGGTACGGACGGCCGGGACCTAGAGAGTGCGGGCACGAGTGGGTAGACAGGGTCTCAACGCTAATGCGAATGCCTCTGAAATACAAGCGCCAAACGGCAGGAACGCCTTGGACGTAATAGAAAAATTCATGATTAACTTGATTTTAGTTATTCCGCATTAATGATGTGGGATCAGTCTTCTGCTATTTCAATCCCTTGACCCACGCAGCCGCCTGCACCGGGCGATCATTTCGACCGGAGTCCTCAGCGTTGAGGTTGTGGAATGCGTTCAGTCCGAGCGTTCGAAGGTCGCCGCGCGCTCGACCCGTGCGACGCGCAGCCGGTAGGCCCGGTACCATCGTTCGCGGCCGAGCCGCTGCGCGGTCTTATGGTCGGCGTGGGCCCGCCACCCGGCAATGGCCTGCTCGCTCTCCCAGTAGGAAACGGTGATACCGGCACCGGTCTCGGCGTCGTGGACCGACTCGACGCCCAGGTACCCCGGTTGCTCGGCCGCCAGCGCCATCATCTCGTCGGCGGTCTGCGCGTAGCGATCGGCGTCCCCTTCGGTGCGGACGGACGCGAAGATGACCGCCCAGTAGGGCGGCTCCGGCGTGTCGGCGAGTTCGCTCACGGCCCGGCGTTTCCCTCGATGACGATGACCAGTTCGTCCGGATGGCCGTAGTTCAGCATGCGCCGGGCCGACTCGTCGAGCATGTCGGCGTCCAGGCTGCCGGGATGCAGCAGGCGGACGCGATGCTCGAGGGCCCGCCGGTGAGTCCGAACGGCCGCCGCGTCGGCGCGGAGCTCCGCGACCCGCTGCTCGAGGACCTGCCACGCCAGGAGGCCGCGGCCGCCGTGGACGGCATGGTAGGCGAAATAGCCGACAGCGCACACGCCGATGACCGGACCGACCACGTGGCGCGCCCGGATGCGGATCTCGGCCAGAATACCCATCGTCCGCGGACCCTCTGGTTGCCGTTCGGACCGCGTCCCAACCCGCCGCCGACTCTAGGCAGCAAGCGTTAACGAGCGCTTACGCGTTTTCCTTCCGTCCATGCAAAAAAAGAACGGGGCGGCTTTCGCCGCCCCGCCCCGATCGTCGGTAGGCCGTGTTGCGATATTTGCGCAGGATCGACTTGCCGGCGTAGCGCGCCGCCGAACCAAGCTGCTCCTCGATGCGGATCAGCTGATTGTACTTGGCGATGCGGTCCGAGCGGCTGAGCGAGCCGGTCTTGATCTGGCCGGCGTTGGTGGCGACGGCGATGTCTGCGATGGTCGAGTCCTCGGTCTCGCCGGAGCGGTGCGAGATGACGTTGGTGTAGTTGGCCTTGTGGGCCATCTCGACCGCTTCCAGGGTCTCGGACAGCGAACCGATCTGGTTGACCTTGACCAGGATCGAGTTGGCGATGCCCTTCTTGATGCCCTCGGCGAGGCGTACCGGGTTGGTGACGAACAGGTCGTCGCCGACCAGCTGGCACTTGCCGCCGATCTCTTCGGTGAGGATCTTCCAGCCCTTCCAGTCGTCCTCGGCCATGCCGTCCTCGATGGAAATGATCGGATAGCGCTTGACCAGGTCGGCGAGGTACCGGGCGTTCTCCTCGGCATTGAGGGTCTTGCCCTCGCCCGCGAGCACGTACTTGCCTTTCTTGTAGTACTCAGTGGACGCGCAATCGAGCGCCAGCATGACGTCGTCGCCGGCCTTGTAGCCGGCGGCCTTGATCGCCTTCATGATGAAGCCGAGGGCGTCGTCGGCACTCGCCAGTCCCGGAGCGAAGCCGCCCTCGTCGCCGACGTTGGTGTTGTGGCCGGCGTCCTTGAGGCCCTTCTTCAGCGCCTGGAACACCTCGGAGCCCATGCGCACGGCTTCGGCGATCGTCGCCGCCGACACCGGCATGATCATGAACTCCTGAATGTCGATGGGGTTGTCCGCGTGCTCGCCGCCGTTGACGATGTTCATCATTGGCACCGGCAGGACCCGCCCGTGGGTGCCGCCGATGTAGCGGTAGAGCGGAAGCTCGGCTTCCTCGGCTGCGGCTTTCGCCACCGCCAGGCTGACGCCGAGGATGGCGTTGGCGCCGATCCGGCCCTTGTTGGCGGTGCCGTCCAGGTCGATCATGGCCTGGTCGATGGCTTCCTGATTGGTCGCCTCCATGCCCGAAATGGCGTCGAAGATCTCGCCGTTGACGGCGGCGACGGCCTTGGTCACGCCCTTGCCGCCATAGCGCTTCTTGGCACCGTCGCGCAGTTCGACGGCCTCGTGGGCGCCGGTCGATGCGCCCGACGGCACCGCGGCGCGGCCCATGGCTCCGGTCTCCAGGGTGACGTCGACCTCGACGGTGGGATTGCCGCGGCTGTCCAGGATTTCGCGGCCGGTGATGTCGATGATGGCACTCATGTTGGATGCTCCTCTCGCATGGGACGCCGCACGGCTCCGGCAACTCCCTTGATCGGTCGCGGGCGCTCGGCTCTCGGTCCGGTTAACGGCGGTTTGGCGGTGTCTGCTGATCCCCCGATTCGGCACCCGCTTCTTAGCCGCTCCGCCTCGCCGGCGCAAGCACGCAGCACGGTCCCGGCGGGCAATTCGGCGGCGTGGCCGAGGACCCGCAATCCGCTCGCGGCGGTTGATCAGTTTGCGGTTTCGAGCAGGGCGAAGCGAACCGGCAAGACTTCCTGGGCCGACGTGCGTCCGTCGGTGGTTCGTTCGACCACGGTGAGCGATTGGGCGTCGGGCAATCCCGTCGGAACGACCATCCGCCCGCCGGGCTTGAGCTGCGAGATCATGCCGTGCGGGATCAGCTCGCTGGCCGCGCAGACGACGATCCGATCGAACGGCGCATGTTCGGCCCAGCCGTGTTCGCCATTGCCGATGCGGAGCGTGATGTTGTCGTGCCCGAGGGGCGCGAGTCGGTTGCGCGCTTGCTCGGCCAGCTCCTCGACGATCTCGACGGAATAGACCTCCGCGGCCAGCTCGGCGAGCACGGCGGTGTGGTAGCCGAGGCCGGTGCCGACCTCGAGCACCCGGTGATCGGGACCGATCTCCAGCAAATCGGTCATCAAGGCGACGATGAAGGGCTGCGAAATGGTCTTGTCGTAGCCGATCGGCAACGGCTGATCGGCGTAGGCGAACGGCGCCAGCTCAATGGGGACGAAGTCGTGGCGCGGCACCTTGGCCATCGCCAGCATCACCCGTTCGTCGAAGCGCTCCTTGCCGATCTGGTCGCGGGCGTACATGGCGTGCGCCGCGATCATCTGCACCATTTCCTCGCGGAGCATGGCGACGAGGGTGTCGTTCACGGCTCCGACTCCGCAGCTTCGTCAACCCGCGCCTCGAAGTCTAACGCATCGCTGGCCGCACTGTATACCGGAAGCCCGGGCCGGCTGGCCGAGTTCGCTGCCGCTTAGTTGGATTCGATCCCTTTGCTGTCGTTCTCCGAGTCGGCGCCGGAGACACCAGGCGGGAACGGACCGAACGGGAAGCCACGCTCGAACAGTGCCCAAAGCTGGCTTCGCATGCGTTCCTGGTTGACGACGAAAGCCTCCATGCAGGTGTCCAGGTATGTGGCGACAAAAACCTGCATGGTGTCGCCGTAGAGGTGGATCAGCCCGGTCAGAAATTCGACCGGCAGCAGGGACGGTCCCTCGGACTCGCGCTCGGCGATGATCTGCATCAGCACCGTGCGGGTGACATCTTCGCCGCTGCGCGCCGCATGAACGACGAACTCGCGGCCGGCGAGCACCATGTCGACCAGGTCGGACAGCGTGACGTAGCGGCTGGCGCTCGTATCATAGAGCCGCCGGTTCGGATACTTCTTGATGATGACCGGATCCGCTACCACGTCCAACTCTACCTCCCTATGCCAAGCGGGCCGACGGACGAGTGCGGCCCGCAAACGACCCAAGCGTTATCATCGTCCCCTTTACGGAGGGTTGCATTTCGCACCTCGGGTTGTCTACCGCCAATCTAGCCAAAGTGCATGCGGTGCGCCGCTTCGGCGGCGATTCCGGCTGCACGGCGACCCTCGGTTACTGTGTGCTTCGGAGCTGGTCAGCCCTGGCCCAGCCGATGGTTTCCGTGCCGCTTTCCGGATCGATGGACCGGACCCGGAGCCAACCCTTGACCGATCCCACCTTCTCGACCTGCTCGTCCTTGCGCAGCACGCGCTTGGCCCGGGAGAGGGAATCCGGCAGCCGCCGCAACGGAACGTCGTTGACCACCACATACCGCGCTCCGGGCTCGGCGGAAATCGGCGCAACCGCCGCCGAGGACGTGTCCCGGGAAGCCGGCTGGCGCCGGACCGGCGCCGGTTCCGTCCGGGGCTGCGCCACCTGGCGCCGGGGGAGCGGCTGGGTCGCCTCCTGCGGTTCGCTGCGGACCTCCGGCCCGCGGCCGTCGTCCGTCCACATCCACACGAACACGCCGGCGCTCAGCACCGTGCACGCGATTCCGATCACAATGAACAGACGCTCGATCCACTTGCCGAGGGAAAACGGCCGGCGGACCTGCGCCGGTCCCGGATTCGGTTGCCAAACCATGCGCCGAATTTCGTTCTGTTGACCCAGCTATTCGTGGCTCTCAACTGCGCCGCGAGGATCGCCGGGCGCCGCCCGATCATGGTCCACATGGCGTTGTGACTGCAACGAACATTTTTGTGTTCACTTCGACAGGGTCAAGCGTGGCCCCGCAGGAATGGCCGCGCGGCTACAGTTCCACGTCGGGATCGACCCGCTTCATTTGCCGCCATCCGAAGGCGCCGCGCAGGCCGTTGACCGCCAAAAGGACGGCGATGAGCCATGCCCAGCCGATGACGGTGGTCCCAAGTCCGGCCGCCATGCCGACCGCACCGACGAGGATCAGCGCCGCGGCAATGGCCGATGGCCGCCTCGACAGCCACACCGACAGGCCGGCAGCGACGACCGCGGCAGCGGCGGCAACCGCCGGTCCGGCTGCCGGGGCGACGGCGGGCGCCCCCTCGCCGGCGAAAACGGCGTACGCCCACGCCAGCGCTTGCGCCGCGCCCGCCGCGACGCCCGCGTAAATCCCCCGGCGGCAGCCGAACGTCGACGACGTGTCGGGCCAAAGCCATCCGATCATGTCCCCCTCCCCTGCATGCTCCGTTGCCCAGCGTTCATCGCCTGCCCGCCCGCCAGTCCCACGGCATGGTGAACGGACCCCGCCAGACCCCCACGTTGGCCTCTCGCGCCGCGGCCTGCTCGGCAACGTAGTCCTTGGAAAAACGCCGGTCGGCAACGGCGGCGCCGATCCGAACCAACCGTCGGGCAAGATCCTCGCGATCGACCCGGCAGAGCGCGATCAGGTCGCCGGCCGCGTCCTTGAATTCGCCCTCGCAAGCCACCGTCTTACCGCGCACGGCCCGCAGCAGCATCGATGCCGCCGCCCGGCCGCAGGGCCATTCGCCGCCGCCGGCATCGGCGCAGGTCTGCTTCAGTTCGGGTGCGTCGATGCCGAACAGATGGACCCGGATGCCGCCCCGGCATTCGCCATGATACCGTTTGCCGTCGATAACGATGGTGTCGCCGTCTTCGACGCAGGCGGGACCGACGACGTCCGCCATGGCCGACAACGGAGCCAGGACCAAGACGATGGCGAGCAGGACGCCCCACCCGCTCAGGCGCGGCAAACGCCCGATCAAAACGCGGTCTCTTTCTCCGGCCATCTATCCAGGGTAGAACATTGGCCGGGGTAAGGAAATAAGTCGGGGCATGGCGGCCCCGGCCGCCGCACCTCGGCCTAGCGCAGCACGAATGGGTTGGCCGTCGATGGTTTGGTCGAGATCCACACCGATTTGACCTGCAGGAACTCGTAGATGGCGTCGATGCCGCTCTCGCGCCCGAGGCCGCTGCGCTTGTAGCCGCCGAAGGGCGACGTGTAGCTCACCGCACGGTAGGTGTTGACCCAGACGGTGCCGGCGCGGATGCGGTCGGCCATGCGCAGCGCCCGGCCCATGTCCCGGGTCCACACGCCGGACGCCAGGCCGAAGCGGGTGTCGTTGGCGATGGCCACCGCCTCATCCTCGTCCTCGAACGGGATGACGCCGAGCACCGGGCCGAACACCTCCTCCTGGGCGATGCGCATGGCGTTGCGCACGTCGGTGAAGATGGTCGGCTGCACGAACTGCCCGCCGGGCATCTCGGGTAGGGCCTTGCCGCCCAGCACGCAGGTGGCGCCTTCGTCGGTGGCGATGCGGATATAGTCGAGGATCTTGTCGAACTGGGGCCGGGTGGTCACCGGCCCGACGTTGGTCTCGGGGTCCATGGGATCGCCGATCTTGGCCGACCGCGCCAGGTCCAGGAGCCGCTCCATGAACGCGTCGTGGACCGAGCGCTGCAGCAGAAGCCGCGAGCCGGCGATGCAGGTCTGGCCGGTGGCGGCGAAGATGCCGGCGATCACCCCCGGAACGGCGGCGTCGAAATCGGCGTCCTCGAAGACGATGTTGGGCGACTTGCCGCCGAGCTCCAGGGACACGGGCTTGATCCCTCGCGCCGCCGCTTCGTAGATCTTCTCGCCCGAGAGATCGGAGCCGGTGAAGGCGATCTTGGCGACGTCGGGATGGTCGACCAGCGCCGCGCCGATCTCGGCACCGAAGCCGGTGACCACGTTGACGACGCCGTCGGGGAAGCCGGCCTCACGAAACAGCCGGGCGAACTCGATGGTCGAGGCGGAGGTGAACTCGGAGGGCTTGATCACCGCGGTGTTGCCCGCCGCCAGCGCCGGCGCCAGCTTCCACGACAGCAACAGCAAGGGCGAGTTCCAGGGTGTGATCATCGCCACCACGCCGAAGGGCTCGTGCTTGGTGTAGTTGAAGGTATCGGCCTTGTCGGTGGGGATGACCGCGCCCTCGGCCTTGTCGGCGAGGCCGCCGTAATAGCGGTACCACTCGGCGACATAGCGGGCCTGGGCGCCCATTTCGGCAAACAGCTTGCCGTTGTCGCGGACCTCGATTTCGCCGAGGCGCGCCGCGTCGCGCTCGATCAGCTCCGCGAGCCGCACCATCAGCTTGCCCCGCGCCGTCGGGGTCAGCGCCGACCACGCGCCCTCGAATGCGTCCTTGGCCGCGGCGACGGCGCGGCCAGCATCGGCGGCGGTGCAGCGAGGGATGCGCGCCCACACCTCGCCGGTGTAAGGATTTGTGGTGTCGAAGGTCTCGGCCCCCTCGGCGGCACACTCTGCACCGCCGATGATCACCGGATAGTCGATGGCCATCGCTTCCCCCCGTCGTCTTTGTCCCGGAGCGAAGTCTACGCGGGTCAAGCCGATAGCGGAATGGACCCCATCAGGGGATGGATACCGAAGGGAAGCATTCGCGGATTCGGGAACATGGAGCCGGACGGTTGGCGGAGCGGCTAGGAACTGAGGGCTCCCGAACCAATCGCGGTGAAGGCCGCCGTGAGAAAGGCCCACGTGTAGTACAGGCCCTTCGTGTCCTTTCCGTTCCGCTTACGAAGCCAAAACGGGATCGCAAGGATCACCAGGCCGACCAGAAAGCCTCCGAACCCCACGCCAACGGCTTCGACAACAAAGATGAAATGCCCTTGCGATACGTACTGCCTCCAGGCCTCTGCATCACGCCCAATCGTGAAGCAGAAGGCGGGACCGAGAAGGACTGCCGCAAGTATCGGCCAGACGAGAGCGTGCCGGGCCGACTTTGTACCGTGAAGCCCGCCCGTCATGTGAGCCTCCCCCTCTCGTGCCGGCGGATCGCGAAACGCTTCATGTCAAGCGAAGTGCGATCGCAGCCCAGTGCCGTTCCGTCGATACGTCGCCTGGATGCCGCCGGCCCGTCACGCGCCACCGACGCAGCGAGAGCGGGATGGCCATGTTCGACGGGCCATCGCGCCGGCGATCGTCGGGCAGCACCTGCGGAAAGCCGCGGTCGCACGTCAATTCGCGTCGGCCGGCACCAGCGCGATGCGAAATCCTCGGTAGTTCTTTCGGAGGGCCATCCACACCACGAAGAACGACCAGATGAGGCCGACGATAAGTCCGGCAACTCCGGCCCAGAGCTCGGCGGTTTCCTCGGTCCCGCCCGCAAATCCGGCAATAAAACCGATGACGAAACCCATGGCAAAACCAAGAACCCAGCCACCGACGACGCCACGCCACATCAACAGCCACCATACGCTGAGCACCCGCTTCCAGGTGATCTGCAGTCCCTCCATATCGCCTCTCCCCAACCCGGCGACTCGGCCGGTCCGCCCCGCAAGTTGATCGCACAGGCCGCGTCGACAGGTCCCGCGGCCTGGCCATCCCCTTGGCGGCGTGGTCGGAAACGCCCTTAAGGCGGGGAACGGGAGCGGGAACGACGGCAACGCGGCGGGATCGGTACCGGGGACCGCCCGGTCACCGATGTCCGAACGAGGATCGTTCGGCCTATGTCCCCTCGATGCGCGCCCGCGAGCGCCGTTCCTCCAGTTCCTGGATTTCCTTTTCCCGCTGCTCGTCGGCCTTATTCAAGCTGGTCAGGCAATCGCCGCTGGTCTTATCGCCGACGCACTGCTGTCGGATGGTCTGGGTGGTCTTGTCCCACTTGTCCTCGAGGGACTGCCGCCTGCGGTCATACCACTCGTCGCGGGCCTGTCCGGTGGTAAAGGCTTCCGGCTCCAGGAACACCATGACGTGCGACGGATACTTCTGACCCGCGCCCCGTGCCGCGTCGACGGCGATGCCGATGATGCCGCCGAACAGCAGATTGCCGATGATCCATCCGTCCATCGACGTGTCGAGTTCCTGGACCGTGCTTCGATAGCCGTCCGCCTTGCAGGCAATGGTGATCGGCGCCGCCTCGGCGGGCAGGTTGATGCTGTTCGGCGTCCGGATTAGGCGTTTGAAATCTTGACCATGGAGCTCGCAGCGAGCTTCTTCCGGATCGGTTTCCACATAGGTTGTCGAGTCGTTGTCGCTGACGATGCTGGCGCAATTCGACAAAAGGAACGCGCCGGCGATTGCCAGCGAGATGTTGCGTATACGGGCCATGAACTCCCCCAAAAGAGACCTTTGACGTCATCGGCGCACAGCTTCGTGCGCGATCATAGGGGGGAGGCGCGGATTGTGGAGTTCCACACGCTTCGCGCGCAAGAGGTTTTGGCGGCGGACGCGGCCGCCGGGGCGCCCGACGACGGGATTCAGGCTGCCCCGCCCGGCTTTGCCGGCAGGAGTCCGGGCGATGGCGGCTCGTGCCGTCACCGACCCTTCCCCGTTACTTCAGCCGCCCATGCAGCCCGGCCGGCGGCTTTTTCGACCACCGCACGCCGCAGCGCTGCAGGTGGTCGACGATGGCGCGGGCGACGGTCTGCGCCCGCCGTTCGTCGTCGGCCCGGCGCACCGCCCAGTCCTTACGGTGCGGACGGAACAGCCGGTTCCTGAGCAGCGCTTCTCTGACTAAGGAGACGAGCTCGGGGCGGTCCATGCGCAGATGGTAGGACAAGAACATTTCAGGAACAAGCGGCGCCAAAAAAGCACCCCGCGCGAGGGCGGGGCGAGGTGCATAGGGGGGGCTGTCAGGGACACACTGGATACGCACTCGCCCCCCGATCGGATCACTGCCGGTTCCGCCGCCACTCCCAGGGCGGAACGAACGCGCCCTTCCAGAGGCCCCGCTTGCCATCCCGGGCCGCCGCCTCGTCGCCGACGTAGTCGGCCGACGTCTGGCGGAGGGCCAGCGCCCAGCCGGTCCACGCCATGTTGGCCCCGAGATCGGCGCCGTGGGGATCGCTGCACCGCGCCAGGCGCCTTCCGTCCGTCCCCGGCCCGACGATCCCGCAGCGCACCTCGATGCCGGCGGTGAGGTCCATCAGCGCCGCCCGCGCCATCACCCCGCAGGCGATCTCCTTGCTGGGCCAGCGGCAGGTCTGCTCCAGCTCCGGCGCATCGATGCCGTAGAGCCGGAGCCGCTCCCCGGCAACCTCGATGGTGTCGCCGTCGATCACCGTCGCCGGCCCGCGAAGCATCTCGCCAGCGAGGGCGGCGTTGCCGAGGAGCGCCGCGCAGGCAACGGCAGGTGCCAAGAGCGCACGTATCCACATGGGCTGTTTGTAGCAAAGGCGCCGCCAAAGCAGAAGGCCGTGGCCCGGCAGGCATCACACAGGTCAGGGCCGGGCACATCCCATCAACGGTTTGCGATCACCCGAAAGCGCTCTAGATTTCGCACCACGAGCGCGGGATGGGTGGCCGAGCGGTTGAAGGCACCGGTCTTGAAAACCGGCAGGCCCGGAAGGGTCTCGTGGGTTCGAATCCCACCCCATCCGCCAATTACCTTCTTTAGTCTATTGTTTTTGCTAAATTATTTTGTCGACCTATGAACCTTATCAACAAATTGACCTACAATTCCGTCCGCTTTTCACGGTCCAGAAGGCTGGTCGTAGGTGAGTCCGAACACCGTGTCCGTCATCCAGCGCCGGAACGATTCGTTGTCCATGAACTGCTTGAACAACTCCGTGTCGTCCTTGAGCACCGCCGTCATCACCCGTGAGAGGGCCTTGTCATGCTCAATGCGGGCGTTCTGCTTGTCCGAGTTCTCGCGGGCATTTCGATAGGCCTCGTCCGCCCTCACGCGGTTGGGGATGTCTTCGGTGATCAGCTTGTGAACCCGGTCGGCGTCGGTCCAGGAAATGTTGCCGAACTGGTCGTTGAAGGCCTTGAGGATGTTGGAGAGCGTATCAAGCTCCGGCTTCCGTCCACCGCCCGTCGTCGGTACGGGTGCGATTTCGGAATCGGCATCGGGAAGCTGAATTCGGACCGCAGCCTGCTTTTCGACCCTGTAGCTGTCCATATCGATGGCTTCGAGAATGCCGCGCGATAGATCTTCCTCGATCGGAGCGGGCAGCTTCGGAGTGAGGAAGGTCAGGAAGATCGAGAGCTTCTCCCAGTCCGCGTTGGCGTAGGGAAGGATCGAGGCGAGAAAGCTGTAGGAGCGGCCAAACGCCTTCGCCTTGCCCTTGAAGTCGACCTGACCGTCTTCGTCTAGCTGCTCCCTGTAGGCGGCGACGCAGGCGTCGAGGATGGGATCGAGCGCATCACGGTCGGCGCCACCGAGATATAGCTCGACCAGCTGATCGACCTGCCCCTGGTTGTAGACCTGATATCCGTCGAGGGCGTGCTTGAGGTCGTGCAGCTTGTCGGGGTCCGTCTCCTCGGCGAGGATCGTCGTGCGGTAGTAGTCGGCGAACGCCTCCTCGATCGTGTCCGCGTCGTTCATGAAATCCAGCACGAACACTTCATGCTTCTTCGGATGTGCGCGGTTGAGGCGCGAGAGCGTCTGCACCGCCTTGATGCCGGAGAGGATCTTGTCGACGTACATGGAGTGCAGCAGCGGCTCGTCATAACCGGTCTGGAATTTGTCGGCGCAGACGAGAAACCGATAGGGATCTTCCCGAATCCTGTCGGCGATCTTGGTCGACGGGAATTCGTTGAGCGACGCCTCAGTGACCTTGACGCCGCCGAATTCGTGCTCTCCCGAGAAGGCGACGATCGCCTTGTGAGGGCTCTTGCGTTCGGCGAGATAGTCGCGGATCGCATGAAAATACTGAATCGCCCGCTCGATCCCGCTGGTCACCACCATCGCTCGGGCCTGACCACCGATCTTGTTCAGTCCAATCACCTGCTCGTGGAAATGATCGACGACAATCTCCGCCTTGAGCCGGATGGCGTGTTCGTGGCTCTCGACGTAGCGGCGCAGCTTCTTCTGCGCCCGCTTGGTGTCGAATTCGGGATCGGCTTCGACCGTCTTCAGCAGCTTGTAGTAGCTCTCGACGGGCGTGTAGGAGCGAAGCACGTCGAGGATAAAGCCCTCCTCGATCGCCTGTTTCATGGTGTAGCTGTGAAACGGCAGGTAACGCACCTTACCACCCGCCTGCCGGGCCGGAGCACCGAAGATCTCCAGCGTCTTGTTCTTGGGTGTCGCCGTGAACGCGAAGTAGCTGGCGTTGGTCAGCATCTTTCGCGCTTTCATCCGTCTCTCGAGCGCGTCGTTTACCTCGTCTTCCGGATCGGCCAAGGCCTCGCTGATGGCGCTCGATGTCTTGCCTCCCTGGCTGGAGTGCGCCTCGTCGATGATGATGGCGAACCGGCGCCCCCGATGCGAGCCGCCGATCTCGTCGAGTATGAAGGGGAACTTCTGGACGGTCGAAATGATGATCTTCTTGCCCTCGGCGATGAACCGTCGGAGATCGCCGGACCTTTCCGCGTGGCCGACGGTGGCGCCGACTTGGGCAAACTGCTTGATGGTGTCGCGGATCTGCTGATCGAGGATGCGCCGGTCCGTGACAACGACGATGGAGTCGAAGACCTCGGCGCCGCCCTTCTTCAGGCCGATCAACTGGTGGGCAAGCCAGGCGATGGAGTTCGATTTGCCGCTGCCGGCCGAGTGCTGGATCAGGTATCGCTCCCCGACCCCGCGGGCTTGGGCATCGGCGAGCAGCTTGCGGACCACGTCGAGCTGGTGATATCGCGGCCAGATCTGGGTGCGCTTCTTACGTCCGGTCCGCTCGTCTTTTGACTCGACCACCTGCGCGTAGTTCTCGAGAACGTCGGTCAGAGCGTCCGGCGTCAACACGCGCTTCCACAGGTAGTCCGTCTTTATCCCGTCGGGATTCGGCGGATTGCCGGCACCGTCGTTCCAACCCTTGTTGAAGGGCAGGAACCAGGACGCCTTTCCCTTCAGCTGGGTGCAGAATCACACCTTGTGGTCGTCGACGGCGAAGTGGGCTACGCAGCGACCGAACTCGAACAGCTTCTCCCGCGGATCACGGTCGCGCTTGTACTGCTGAATGGCGTCGTCGACCGTCTGCTTGGTCAGGCTGTTCTTCAGCTCGAAGGTGGCGATCGGGAGGCCGTTGATGAACAGCCCGAGGTCGAGCGCCAGTTGGGTCTCGTCGCGACTGTAGCGAAGCTGGCGGGTCACGCTGAACCGGTTGGCTGCATTCAGCGCCGCAGCCTTCTCGTTGCCGGGCGATGGCGTGCCATAGAACAGGGTCACATGGTGGGCGCCATGGTGGGCGCCGTTGCGCAGGACGTCGATCGTGCCACGTTTGGTGACCTCGCCCTGCAGGCGGGCGAGAAACTTCTGACGAACCGGTCCGTCCTCGTCGAGCTCGAGCCCGTCCGCGATGTCCGGCTGCGTCGTCCGCAGGAATGTCGCCAGCTGGACGAGGTCGACGCAGTAGTCCCGGTCGTAGTCGCGCGGGTCGCCGAGCAGCCAGTTGCGCAGACCGATGAAAGGCTCCGGGGTTTCGGAGAAACCTCCCTGCGGCGGCGGATGCAATCGCTGCCCGGTCATGTGTTCGACGATTAGGGTCTCGAGGCCCTTCTCGCTGGTGTCGGTGGTCATGTGAGCGCCCTACGACACCCGAGTTTCGACCCAACCCTTCCTGGCCAGCACGTCGGCGGCGAGAGTGATCTGACGGGGAGTGAATGCCTTCTTGCGGTCGTTCCAGGCGTAGGTGCGGGCGACGACATCGTCGGGCGATCCGACGGGTTCGTGAACCAGCACCCAATGCACCGTCGACAAGAGTTCCAGGCCGAACGGTGATTCGAATCCGTCCACAAGGTCCGCCACCCGGTCGAACCGAGCGTGGGTGTCGGCATGATCATCCAGAAATGCCGCCGCATCCCCTACCGCACCCGGCACCAGTTCCAGCTGCTTGTCCGGAGTGTCGCCGCCGTCTGCGTAGCCTGAGAGGAAGTAGCCTTCGATCGTCTGCAGGACATGCCGGAGGTTCTCTGCGTAAGGCCCATACGGAGCCTTCGTGTACCTGAGCCGCAACGGCTCGCCGGCTTCCTGCATGAAGTACATCAGCTTGTGCACCTCGAGCAGGGTGACGAAGGGATCGAGAAGACCGCTCAAGTAGCGGTGCATCAACCCGACCAGGGCTGCACGGCCCGGCGTCATGGCCGGCACCTTGCGAGCCCGTGCCATGCGGTCCGCTTCGGGCGCACCCTTCGGTTCATAGATGACGGCCTGCAAGTCGTCGAATCCGTGAAGCGCTTCCTCGATCCGCGGGCGAACTTCTGCCCAGTTCAGACCGCCGAGACCGCTGCCGAGCGGCGGGATCGCGATGGAGCGGATGTCGAGGTCGCGGATGGTCTGCACAAGCCCCTCGAGGCCCGCGTCGATGTCCTCGATACGGCTCTTTCCCCGCCAATGCCGTTTGGTCGGGAAGTTGATAATGAACCGCGGATTGGTCAGGAGACCGGTCCTGAACACGAACATCTCGCCGGGCCGGACGTCCTCGCGCTTGCATGCCGCGGCATAGGCCTCGAAGTTCTCGGGGAAGGCATTCTTGAACTGCAAGGCAATGCCGCGCCCCATGACGCCGACACAGTTCACGGTGTTGACCAGGGCTTCGACTTCCTCGGCGAGTATATTGCCCGATTTGTACTTGATCATGACAAACGCCCTCCCCTGCTAATAGTACCAGTCCCGCTTGATATCCACACGAGGCTTGTGCACCGCCGTCGCGAGCGCCGCTCTCACCCGGTCGTAGATTGGTCGCGAGCGCACGCCGATGCGATCGACGAGGTCCCACGGAAACGACCCCTCCATCAGGAATTCCGCCTGCTTTCCTTCCTTCACGGACGAAGAAATCCCGCTCCCGGACCACCGATTAGCCCGGACGGCGTTCCAATCAACTTCATCCAGTTCGGCCAAGTCGGAACGGTCTTCGAAATAGTAGGCCCCAGCATTTGACAGCGTAAAAGCCCACCGATGCCCGTTCCGATTCGCCCAGTCGACCGAGCGGTGGAGGTCCGCTTCAAGATGAACAATTGGGTCTTGCCCGCCTCGATACGTCAGTTCCGGATCGTTGGCCTTGTAGATCACGAACAGCATGATCGAACGTGGGCAGAAGTAAAACGGTACGCAAGCGCCGACATAGAGCCCGGGATGACTGGACAACGCAAGTTCGTTGAAGCGTCGATGTTTGATGCGATTCATGCCGATCGTTGTCCCGGCCGGCGTTCGCCGCGCGACGTCCGCCTCGCACCAAAGGAAGCCATCCGAGATGACGGACTCCAGTCGGTCCACGTGAACGATGTGATAGATTCTCGGGTCGGCAGGCGGCGGCACGGTCAGCCCTCGACCTCTGCGAAGTCCTCGTCCATCTCCTCAACCGGCAAGTCATCCTCGCCAAACTCCTCCTCCAAAACCGGCCCTCCGGCAGGCGAAGCAATCTCAACTTGGCGTACATCCAGCTTGCCGGTGACGACGTCGGCAATCAGTCGTTCGCGGTATTCACGAACGAGGCCGATTTCCTGGTTCACTCTGCTCGCTGAAGTATTGAACGGTTTCAGTGCATCAAGAAGGGCTTCCACCAGCGCACTTTGCTCGCTAAGCGGCGGCAGCGGCAAAAGCAGGTTCCTAACTGCCAATTTGGATAAGCCATACCGGGTGACGCCGGTCGCTTCGGTATGAAATTGTTGCGCGATGGCTGACGCTGTCAGGGCGCGAAAGAGAAACATCGGGAGAATCTTCTCTCGATCGGTGCGAAGAAGGGCCAAATGGTAGCCACAAAGAACGCCCTCAAGCTCTCCCGACACGACTGCAGGAACGCCAATGTCGTTCCATGTCTCCGAATCCTTGGTGATCAGGATATCGCCAACTTCAAGCTGAAAGCGCTTGATTTCGGCAGCCGTAGCAGTCGCCGACATGAAAGGCATGTCTGATTCTATGAAGTCATTCTTGTAGACATCCGTGTAGTTACAAAGCAGGACGCTGCACTCACCTTCTTGGGAGTGTTTGTCGACATTGCTGAATAGGACTTTGACAATCTGCTTGAGCGGCTTCAGTTCCCAATGCGCGGGTACCCTGGGCATCCAGTCGATGCCGGTGGACTTCATCTGCGCTTGTGCGTTCAGGCCGCGCGTGACGGCCCGGTCGATGATCGCCTGCTTCTGCTCGTTCAACAGCTCGAGCAATCGCCGCTTTTTGCGGATCAGGCGTGTTGTGAGCCGTCCTTGGGCGTCGAGGAAATCGGCAATCCGGCTCTGCTCCTCAGTTGGCGGAAAGGCTGAGGGCATCTGCTTGAACTCGTCCCAATAAAGCCGGTTGCGGTCTGAGACGATACCGCGCGAGAACTTGTTGACCTCTCGCATGTAGGCGGAGGTTCTAAACAGGTAGGCGTAGTAACGTGGATCGACCTCAGGGAACGGGCGCGCGACGACATAGGCCGGACTGACCAGGCCATCGACAGGTGCCATCCCAACGGCGCCTTGCCACATGCGCATCATGTTGTAAGGGATGTCTCCTGCAACCGCCCGCTTGTACCTGCTGCGATCGGCCATCTGCTGCTTCCGAGTGCCGCTCACCATGTCGCGCACCCGGACGCCCGTGCGCAAGGATACCTCCAGGATCGGAAGATCCTCGTAGCCCGTTTCCTTTCGCTCGGCGAAAAGCCTGCCGTTCCGCCGAACACACCAATGCTCTGGGATTTCGCCGAGCCACGGCAGTCCACTGTCGAGATAGCTCGGATAGGGTTTCAGGCTTGTTGCCATCAATTGATCCCGATCAGAACGTCGTCGAGCAATCCTTCGGTCTCTCTCTCCAGTGCACGGATGTCGGCTTCGATCTCTTCGAGGGTTCGGAGAGGCTGCGGCGAGTAGAAGTACCGTGTGAAGCTGATCTCGTAGCCGGTCTTGACGCTGTCCGGCACGTACCAGGCATCATGCGCGTGGGGCAGCACCTCGCGCCTCAGGAAAGCTTCGATGCCTCCTTCTTCCAGCAACGGCACCTGTTCCGTGTCGCGCAATTCGGTGTCCGGTTCGTACTCCACGACGGCCGGCTTGCCCTTGATCGTGGCTTCGAACAGGCCGCGCAGAGGATCTGGCTCGGTGCCACGCTTATGGATCTTGCGGATCACCGCCGGCGCGTTCTCGATGCGCTTGGCTGTTTCCTTGAGCTTCTTGATCTCCGCCACCTTGTAGGCGCGATTCGAGTCTGCGCCTTCGAGACGCAACGGCCGCTCGACGGTGACCTTCCAGTAGCCGAAGGCAGCGTTGTCGAAGATCCTGCTCTGCTCGGTCTCCTCGAACGCGAGGAACGTGTCGCAAATGCGCTGGATGTCCTCGTCGGACAGCTCGCAGTTCTTCTTGCCGAGGTTCTTGCGCAGCGGCTTGAACCAGGATGTGGCGTCGATGAGTTGGACCTTGCCGCTGCGATGCGCCGGCTTTCGGTTGGTCAGCACCCAGACATAGGTGGCGATGCCGGTGTTGTAGAACATGTTGAGCGGCAGGGCGACGACGGCCTCCAGCCAGTCGTTCTCGATGATCCAGCGGCGGATGTTGCTTTCGCCCTGGCCAGCATCGCCGGTGAACAGCGAGCTGCCGTTGTGCACTTCGGCGATGCGGCTGCCCAAAGGGGTACCGTGCTTCATCTTGCTGAGCATGTTGGCAAGAAACATCATCTGGCCGTCGCTGGACCGCGTTACCAGAGGGAATTCAGGATCGTCGGCGTGCTCGATGAGGTAGCGCGGGTCCTTAAGGCCAACCTTGCCGCCCAGCCGCTCGAGGTCGCTCTTCCAGCTCTTGCCGTAGGGCGGGTTGCTGAGCATGAAGTCGAACTCGCGCGACGGAAAGGCGTCGTTGGCCAGAGTCGAATGCTCCGGCCCGCCGACGATGTTGTCCGCCGCGTCGCCCTCCCCTTTGAGCAGCAGGTCCGCCTTGCAGATGGCGTAGGTCTCGGCGTTGATCTCCTGGCCGAACAGGTGCGTCGCGACCTGCTTGCCGTGGTGTTCGGCAAGATCGCGGAGGGTTTCTTCGGCGACCGTCAGCATGCCGCCCGTTCCGCAGGCGCCGTCATAGAGCAGGTACGTACCCGACTCGATTCGGTCGGCAGCCGGCAGGAAGACCAGCCTGGCCATCAGCCGAACGGCGTCGCGGGGAGTCCAGTGCTCGCCCGCCTCCTCGTTGTTGTCTTCGTTGAAACGCCGCACCAGCTCCTCGAAGATCGTGCCCATGGCATGGTTGTCGAGACCCGGGAACTTGACGGAGCCATCGCCGCGTAGGACCGGGTTGGGGCTTAGGTTGATGTCCGGCGAGAGGTACTTGCCGATCAGGGTGCCGAGGGCGTCCGCCCTAGAAAGCCGCGTGATCTGGTTGCGGAACTCGAAGTTATCGAGGATGTCCTGGACATTGGGCGAGAAGCCGTCGAGGTAGGCCTCGAAGTCCGCCCGCAGCTGCTGCTGGCTGGCACGGGAGCGAAGGTCCCGCAGGATGAATGGCGAGGTATTGTAGAACGCCTGACCGGCCGCTTGGCGTAGCGCAGGATCCTGGTGGACGACACCGGCTGTGTCGAGCGACGCCTTCATGTCGAGCACAGCCTGCTTGGTGGGCTCAAGCACGGCATTCAGACGGCGTAGGACCGTCATCGGCAGGATCACGTCACGGTACTTCCCGCGGACGTAGAGGTCCCGCAGCACGTCGTCGGCGATGCCCCAGATGAAGTTCGAGATCCAGGTCAGATCGCCGTTGGTCATCGTCCGCTATCCCCCCTACTGGCCGTCCGAACCTTTTCCCGATTCGGATCGCTGATCAATGCTACCGACGGATGAAGAACGTTGGAAACTCGCCATGCCCCTGAATCAGAATTGTTCGACCAACATCAGTTCGGCGCAGGTCGCCCTCGCCTCGCGCAGCAGCAACTGAAGCGCGCGGCGCGATTCCATGGCCTCACGGGTGTACATCCCGTGCCGGTACATGCCGTTGCGCGGGCCGGAGGGCGCGCCGGAGCCGGGGGCGCCACCGTGCATGCGGCAACGGTGCCGGCCCCTGACAGCCGGGGCGCGGCAGGGTTCGCCGCCGCGCGTATGTGCTCCGCACCGTGGAGCCGCCTGCAGACGGGCGACGTCACGCCTCGGGTGCATGGGGTTGTCCACGGGATTTCGCTCGCCCCCTCCCCCGGCCTCGACGCTGCCGACGATCGCCTGGCCGCCGTCGTTGACCGTCACGTGCCTCACCGTGACCCGCTGTTCACCCCCGGTGCGGTAGCGCTTCAGCGCCTCGATCTGGGTGGCGAAGGTTCGGGCCAGCTTGTTGAAGGCGCGTTCGGCGCTGTCCTGCTGCTGGATCGTGTCGACGTGCGCCAGCCGACGCGCAAAGGTCATGGTCAGGGAATGGACGGCGGCCATCTGCGCGCCCAGCATGGCCTCGATTTCGTCCTGAGGCTGGACGCCTTTGATCACGGACAGCATGAAGTTGATCCCGCGTTCGTCGGCGTCCGGCCCCTGCGACCCGGCGTTCACGAGCTGGCTGACCAGTCCGTTGAGGAAGCAGGTGTCCTCGGTCCCCAGCGCTTCCATGAGCAGCACCTGGCCAAGTGCCGGTTCCGGGTGGTCGGGCGAAACCTCGGAGGTTCTCCGCTTCTTGACGACCTTCAATTGCGGCGCCGGCGGATTCTCCCGCCTCCGCGCGAGATACCCCTCCATGGCCGCGCGCTCGCGCGGCGTGGGTTCATATGCGGGAGCGAGATCCGCCGCCTTCCCACGCTTCGACGGTTTCGAGGTCATTGCACTCTCATCGTCCTGCGGCACCACCATCGATGACTCGGAGGCGACGGCGGGATGCTTGGTTGCGGCGGTTCACTTGGGGCCATTCCGGCGGTACAGGCGGCGATGTTGAAAGCATCCGGAGTTGGTCGGCCGCGCATCGAAATCCCTCGACCAAGTCGTCGAGTTCGGCGCTGATGAAAGCGATCCGTTCGACGCGCTGATCGGTCGGCGTATCGCTTCCCTTGTTGTTCGAAGTCTCGCGACTCGCCTCCACCTCATGGCACAGGAAATCCGCGGCCCGGTTCATCCACGACACGATGGCTTCCAGGCGCGCCCGATCGCTGAGATGAGGAATTGTCGCGGACATGTCTATGCCGCCGTTTGGGCTGGGAGGGAGGGTGTATTAGTTACGGAATTTCCTAGTTTAGGGTCTTGACATTCCGCCCCACCGGAGCTATGTTGATCTTGTTGAGGGATCAAACCGGCTGCCGAAGGAGCGAAACGCCATGAATATCATACAGATTTTCGAACGATT